>JACKZZ010019520.1_pt1 | contig 25163 bp, 8 predicted proteins | sample 8027871 | NCBI WGS metagenome assembly JACKZZ01 (sample SAMN15724774, study PRJNA655200) | protist metagenome | isolation source: fluorescence activated cell sorting (FACS) single amplified genomes of... | place: USA: West Boothbay Harbor, Gulf of Maine | collected 2000-07-19 | reverse complement strand
CACCCATTAATAGTGAAGCACCATATATTCCAACAGGTGCCACTATTGATCAAGTGTTTGATGGTCATTGTAAAGAGAATTCAGACGGGTGGATATTAGCAATAATCCTTCCAATTTTATTTTGCTGTTGTTGTGTTGTTGGTATGGTGTTTCATCGACGATCGAAAGGGAGACATGTACATGATAGAAACAAACAGGTTGTACAAGCTGCCACTAATGTTCAGATGGTACAACAAAATCATCCCAATATGCAACGCGGTAGCTTTAATATGAACCGCGGTAGCTTTAGCATGCAACCACATGCACAACAAGGAATGATGGTACAACCTGGAATGATGCAACAACAAGGAATGATGCAACAACAAGGAATGATGGTACAACCACAAATAATGCAACATCCCGGAGGCGCCCAGCCGGTACCGATTATTCAAGCTACACATATAACCCAAAATAACAACCAACGAAATATATAATAGTTATAGTATGATAGAAATGGCGTGTTAATATATATCGTACGTCGAAGATATACGTTTTGTATGATGCTGTGTGGGTTAGGTCACACAATTGCGTTGTTGGCATCGGGGGAAGTATACTCATGGGGTAATGGCGGTAATGGTCGCCTGGGTCATGGTGATACGCAAGATAGAAGTAGCGCATGTATTGTTAGCATGTTGGAAGGTGTAAATATAATTGCTGTTTTTAGTGGGGCATCCCACTCATTAGCAATTGCTGAAGATGGTTCATGTTTGAGTTGGGGTAAGAACAACCAAGGCCAATGTGGCCATGGCAACATGACGGATCATTTATTTCCACTGGTGATTGAAACGTTTCAAACCAAAGGGGAGATGATCGCACAAGTAGCGGGAGGATGGGAACACACATTAGCAATATCCCGTGATGGACATATATTTAGTTTTGGCTCGGGTTACAAAGACAGCCGTAGAGATGGTCTACCACCAGTGCTTGGGCATGGAGGAAATGAACATAAACTGATACCGGAGCAGATATTAGCATTGCAGGAAGAAAATGTTGTGCATGTTGCGTGTGGATGGGATCACTCGCTAGCAGTCACTGCAGAAGGTCTCCTATATACATGGGGAGCTGGAACAAATGGTAAGTTAGGTCATGGGAATGAAACTGATAGAGCTTTGCCCACTTGTGTTGAAGGGTTACGAGGCCAAATTGTAATACAAGCAGAGGCAGGATGTGAACATTCCGCTGCATTGACATCTGATGGAGAGTTGTATACATGGGGACATGGTGATAGTGGTCGTTTAGGGCATGGGGAAACGAAATCGGAAAACAAACCACGTAAATTAATTTTCCCTACTAATGTTAGGCTTAATAATAGTAGTTCCAGCGATTCGTTAAAGGTTCTTTCTATTGCAGTGGGTGATAAATATAACATGATTTTAGTAAATACTTTTGACCAAAATGAAAATAGCAAAGCAAAAGTGGAAAAAGAGAATTTAAATAATATGACATCTAGCAAGGAAGAAGAAGACGAAATTGCAAACGCTGGTATGAGTAATGATAATGGAACGGAAGCATCGAATCTTGACGTTCCCCGCGACTTACCAATCAATTCCAGTTGGATTTTATCAAACGATATTTTTTCCTTAAACAGTTTATCTGCCGGTATGCAAGGATCGAATAAACAACTAGCAATGATTTTTCCAGATGATAAGCATATAAATACAAACTTAAATTTGATAAGGAATGATAATAATAATATTTCGTCGACTCGTCTACCTGTTATTGTTATGGCACATTTGGAACGGCTCGTCCAACCATTCAACAGTCATGCTAATCTGGCGTTTAAGAAAACATTAAAGGGTGTCACAAGGAATATTTCTCATCCAAATGACCATGTAGGAGATTTAACCTCTAGATTAAACAATGCCATACCACGCTTTGCGTATTGTATTGAACCGAGTGAAGATTCCATGTCTTATTTTCACGCCATTTTATCGAAGTGTTATAATAGAAAAAACAAAGAAGATCAAGAGCAAGAGCTATGTCGATGGTGCATAGTTTTGTGCACGTTACGTCTATTGAAAGCAAATCTACAACAGTTAGTCAGTGTTTTAAAAGCTGATCAAGGAAAGGATGTTAAAAGTAAGACTAGTACGAAATCAATTAGTATTTTGATCAGTTCTAAAATGTCTTCCATATTCAAAATGCTACATCAGTTGCTGCTATTGATTATTAAGAATCCAATGAAATGTGATTTCATTGATAATAAAAGTGAAAAAAAACATCTACGAGATGATAATTCAATGAATAGAGTTTTTCTGCAGTCAAACAAAGCTATTGAAGTAGAAGCGGGTGATGTTATACGTGTCGGGTTTGATTTCTTCTATCCGACCCCAGCATCTCGCAAGCTTGTGTTGCGACAATTTATGAAAGACGATGTGCCAAATCATGTCCTACTAAATGCAGTAATGGATCGATTGAGCGAAAATATGGTAGTCTCACATTTATTGCAAAATATTTTGCCTGATGATTTGACTTACATCCATCCATCAAATATGGAAGATGCACGAATAATAACGCCTACGAATGGTTCAGTACCTGGCAGTTTGACTCCTGAAGGTGTAGATGATTTATTACGAGATTTACTCAATCGTGCATATTCAGAGATGCATGATCGTCTCAGTAAAATACATGATGGGAATTTAAAATCGAAGCATACTAAAAGTGGTGTGTTCTCGTCACCATATACGAAATTGTTACTAGCTTTGCAAAACCATATTTTAGCTGCTTGGAGTCACGTTGCAAGCACGTTAGAACTTGATATTTTGACAAAACAAATAGAAAGTAAAAATGGTGAGATTGGAAGTAATGGGAGCAATAACATACATCAATGTGTCTTATCGCATGGTAAACGTTTATTGCAGACATCTACAGACTGTCTCAAAAAATGCTTTGAAATTATAAATATAAAGCCGTTCTCACCATTGAAGCGAGCAATGTTGCGCGAAGTAATGTCCGAAAGTTTTTTATCAGTAATTCTTATGCCATTTATCGCTGGACTTAGCGTTTCTTCCACGCACCCATCTTTGGCAACACAACTGCTGCCACCTTTATTGACATTAATTAAAGTCGTAGATACCGTAAATTGCCAATTAATTCTACCAATAGAGATTGGCGAGAGGGGAGACAAACAAGGTAGTACATTTGTAACTAATTTACTTGGTAGCCCAAAATCGAAGAAAGGAACTTCTAATGTTGCTTTGACTAAAAAAATGCATCAATGGGAAATTCGCTTACACGCGCTAATAGCACATTTTACGGGTAAGTTGATTGTCCTCATTATGAAAGGACACCCAATATCAGCTACGGAAGCGGCGTTGAAACACTGGCTCAGTAGTAGGCTTCTAAGCGGTGGTGTAAAAAAAATGCCCAATATTCGCAAGGAGGAGGAAACGGGTGCTTATAACTTGAATGATTTGAGTATAGTATTGCAGTGGAAAGAAAGAAATTTGTTTTCGTTAAAAACAGAGGAGATGGATGATGTGAAAGATGACGATGGTGTTTTGTTACAAAATAACTTTTTGGATGATTTGTTATTAGGCAAAAACGATGCTCATCAACTAAATATATTGATTCAAGAATCTATATATGCAAGGACACAAAATGCTTCGCCATTGAGCCCGTCGGCTAAATCACCAAATAAAAAAAGAGAAATATCTGGGCCACCAGAGACCCTCGCTGGGCAACGAGCACTACGTGCACTTGTAAGCGTAATATTAAAATGCAATGGCTATGTAACGGAGGCAATGTCTCAAGCAAAACTGTTATCTATGTCGCGCACCAGTCAACTTGCTAAAGACCAATTATCCGGCACCTTATTAAATGTATGGGAGACAGCATTATTTTTACAGCGCCTTGTTGCTGTTCAAATTAAGCAAAAAGAAGATGGTAAATATAACGATGTTAACAAAGAATCGATTTACAAACGTGCTCAACTAGCTGCAAATGCCACGCCACTTAGAAATATCCTTCCTACATCAGAAAGTGTTGCAGCAACAATAGTTCAGCATTGCACATTCTTATTGCTAGTCAATCCGGCTTTTCCAATAAGACTAATCAAACATGGTGGTCTAGACAAAGCGTGGAGAGATTTATCTTTGTTTCGTGTCTCTAATTCTCACATTAGTCTGGATGAAGTTTTTGAATTTGTATCGCAGCCGTTGGATATGAATGTATTGCGAGATGAAATTTTGCGAAGAATGGAGAGGGCGCGTATACGCTCTGTAGGTTTAGATCTGACGAAATATTTGCTAACTATCATTTCACCGAATTTTGGTTACGTGAAAGCACAGGCTATTGCCCAGGTGCCTTACGCAATGGCTCGCCACCGGGATGTTACCATGGAAAAACAAAAGGCAGCCATAGAAAAAGGAAAAGGTAGTGAAATAAATATTGGTGGAAATATTGATTTGCGCCATGTAAATCATTACATGGCAGACTTACAAAGTTGTGGTTCCGCAGTCTCTAGTCTAGTTCATGCTTCTTTCATTGATCTATATGAGAATCTATCGCGATCATTAATTGACGTAGCATCCACCCAAGCATTCAAATTAGCTATATTACATTCATGGGCGTTGAAAATTGAAAGCCCGGATCACTTGAGAAATAGTAAATTAGCTGCACTGCAAATAGTATCACCGAAGGGGAAAAAGAAAAAGAAGAAAAATGCGGCAAAAAATAATAATTCGTCAAGAAGTACAATGGATGCATTTGGTGGTGGGCTACTTTTGGCGGAAGAGGAGATGCTGGAGGAGAGTTATGACCATTCTATGTCCATTTTATGTTCAAAAATATTATCAATACTTGGAACTTTATTGGAGACAGATGGCGACATATTATCTCAGCCTATACAAAATAGCCTTACTAAAAACACTTTCAATGTCGAGTTGCATCACACAGCTTGGAGGATTTTTTATTTGCTAGGTATACAATTATGCAAATCAAACGAAATATCGCTAAACATAGGAACCACTCAAGATAGCATTGGTACCTATAATGCTAATGGCAAGACACATCCCTTATATTCTGTAGTCGTTCATGAGTTAAGTCGGGTACAAGCAGCATTAGAAAAGCTAGCGCTCGAGGAAATACGCTTTACGCAATTGTCAAGAAAAACAAATTTGACTGTGGTTGTTCCTGGTAAACTTTGGATGACGCGTGATCAACCTGGAGTTGTGATACCAGAGGCACCAATTGTTCATGGGATGACAAATGCAAACAAAAATATGAAAAAATCCAGTAAATTTGCTGTGTCATTTTGGGTTAGATTACCTAAAAATAGCAATGTTGAAGATGATAGCTCGAAATTGGAAAATCAAAGTAATAACGTAGATTTTAATTCGAGAAAAAACAACAACCATTTATACATCCGTCGTGTTATATGTGTCCGCACTGACACAATTAAGAACCAGGAAGTTCCGCATGTAGATACCGAAAGTAACACTGACAGTAATGGAATTAGTAAAAGCAATATTCATGTATTTTATCCAGCTATCTTTTTATCCTACGAAAAAAATAAAATGCAAACAAAAGAAATGTTTCAGAATAGTAACAAAAAAGACGGGAGCACCTTATCCCATCCGAAAATTGAATTTATTGTCACGACATTTGACGCGAAAAAGAATGCATACGTCAACAACTCATTAATTAGTGTAGAAGGTTTAAAGCAAGGTCAGTGGACTCATTTGACATGCTCATACGATGGGGAAAAGAACAAAATGAAGATCTACATTGATGGTAAGGTTTCGGGGCAAATAAATACCAAAGGTTCTCCTTTGCCGTCATGGTCCAAACCCCTGCATATCGGTTTGCCGCAAAACATAGCATACCCACTTGCACGAACGGCATTGGCTACGTTTGCAGCAACTATGGGTGTCATTGGATGGATTTCATCTCTATGGTGGTTGAATTCCGGGGTAAATGATGGTGACGCAAATTCTCTGGCGCGTATTCCCTCTCCAAGTCAAGCTCGTTTTAAAAGTGATATTGATAATTATGGGTATCGTCTAGTCACTCTGTCGCTAATTTTAATACGAACTGAAAATGGTCGTAATGGCTTGATGGAAAGTAACGAATGTATCAGTATCATGCTTGATTTACTACGCAGTGTCTCTGGAAAAGTCCAACGTAGCATATTAAAATTTCTGAAGCAAAGCCTACCTTTTGTAAAACCTTTGAGCGTTCAGGTACCAACTATGTCTGCAACAGTCGGAAGCGGCTTAAAAGCTGCGAAAGCTAGTCGAACTGCTAGTGGACTTTGGAAGTACTTAAGTCAGATCATTGGTATATCTTGGTTTTGCGACGTAGATGAATCACACAATGGCTTGCCTGCGACTATCAATTCAGTTCTTGCGCACTTTTTGCCATCTTCCTTCCGCACTGGTTATGAATCGGCAAGCAATGGTTCTATTTTATCTTCCTCTGGTTTGTTTTCTCAAGTCACTAGTAACCAAGATGGTACAAACTTGTATTATTCACATCATAAAAGTTCGCTCGCGGACAGATCAGCTTTAACAACAGGTATAGTCGGATTATTAAGGCAACTTTTAATGTCTGAACATTGGTCAAAGGTGATTTCAGAGTGCATGAAAACTAGTTTTGTTCAATTAACGGAGTTCTTGTTAAAATATTTGAACTTTGAGAAAACGGAATCTGTAATAAATTCTACTGCTTTCGATTGGAGTTCGAACCGGGGCGTTATTGTCGACGCTATCAGTGGTATTTATGTATTGGGTGGTTTGATTGAGCAACCATATATTGGTGCAAAAGTATACTACCCAACGGCTCAAAAAACTACCGTTGATTTTATTGGGGCAACCGTTTCGGGAGAAGACGAAAGCACGGGCATGATTATAGACATAGATTGGAAAACCTCTATGGCAAAAGTAACGGCGTCAACTGGTATTTCAGGCTCGCAGCAAAGTAGCTCTTTTCGTAATAGTGGGAAAGGTGCATTACCACACCGAATTTTTTCTGTGCCGTTAAATTTATTAAAAATGGTTTACATGGAAAAATTTGAAAATAGTAATGTATTAGAAGTAAAAGAAGATGTTATAATATCGTTCATCAATGTCGTACAAATTTTCTTAGGTGTGAATCCTAAAAAACCAGTACCGTCGTTTACGATGTCTGCAAAACCAGCAGGCGCTGATAGCAAATTACCATGGGTGGAAAACAAAACCATCGTGGATAGAACAAGCCGCAAAAATAATAAGCGGATTCGATTTACAGGTGAAAGCGGCAAGAACACGGAAGAGGATGCCGTAATTACTAATTACAATATAATTTTGTGTTTCCTTCGCTCACGTACATTGAGAGCTTTGTCATCTATGTTATCACAACCATTGGCTGCAAAGTATTTGATCGAAACCGGCTGTTTGCCGCGGTTATTACGTGCTAGTGTCACGGATATTTCAAATGCAGCATCAAGTGCTACGGTAGATACGATAGGTGTCGATATGGATATGGGAACCACTAACAGTATATTTGGACATTTTCAACAGCCTGATGGTAGCGACACTAACATCAAATCTTCACCTTTGTATTCAAATGCCCATGCTCTTTCTACGAAGCTATCAACGTGGGTTAGCGTGCCTACCGTTGAAAATATAGCGGAAGAGGCATTTGGTAGGTTGCATTCAGGTGTGTTGCCATTGTCTGTGGAAGATTATAAATGCGTTCCTCGTATAGAGCGTATAGGAGGAAAGGTAAGGATACATCGCACTACAAATTGCGTAGAATCAGTAAGCAACTTTCCTTCTGTTAGATTGAGTAAACTAGTTTTATTTCCTGTACACAATGTTGGCAGCATGCTAAATTTGAAAAAATCATACCCCCCTGGATCTATTGTTGGCGGCAGCTATTACTACGAAGCAATTTTGCTAAGCGATGGGTTGATGCAAATAGGCTGGGCTGATGCTCTGTATAAAGGTGATCCTGAAAGAGGGCAAGGCGTTGGTGACCACCCACATTCGTGGGCATTGGACGGATATCGCTGCAAGAAATGGAATAGCTCAAGCAGTGATTATGGTGTACGTTGGCGAGTTGGTGATGTTATTGGGTGTTTGGCTAATTTAGATTCCTTGCAAATGCGCTTTACCCTAAATGGGAAAGATTTGGGCGTTGCATATAATACCCTTCACAGTGTTGGCGGTATATATCCAGCAGCTTCATTCAACATGCAACAAGCTGCCAGATTTAATTTCGGCCCGCCGTACAGTGAATTCATGCATCAGCCTCCTAAAGGCTATAAAAGTATAGGTTCTGCTCTAGTTACTGCTATGACGCAAATGAAAAATGTGGAAAGTAATAGCGTCCGAGGTAAGAAGAAAAGCATAACTGTGGAAACAATACCATCCCCAGAAATGGCAATAAAGCGTCAGGATCTTGTTGATACTTTAATCACAATGGGATTCCCGTTAGACTGGTGTGTACGCGCTGCAAACGTACAACAAACTTCAGTAATGGATGAAAGCAGCGCTATTGCTTGGATCATCGAGAAGATGGAGATGGAAAATGCCTCTGTGCAAGATGAAAACGAAAAAATAATTGATGCTATGAACTCACAGCAACAACAACAAGATCAGTTGAGCAATAATGATGAAGATAATCCTTACAGCTTAATCAATCAGATCAGTAGTAAACATATGAGTGACGATGATGACGATGAAGACCAGGAGGTGGATGAGACTGAAGATGGAGCTGAAAATACAGCTGCAAGGCAATTGAGAAAACAACTGATGAATGATTCTAGTAACAACAGAAATTTTTCAACATTAACAACTCAAGGTGGTAGTATCGGTAGTACTTCAATGAATTTCGAGGATCATTTGCTTGATGATGAAGAATGTACAGAAATTTATGCACCTCTCACGGAGCGATATTTTCCTTCTCCAATAGTAAATGGCAGCAATGATTATGGGACAAATATTATGAATGGTTTTGGACTAAGTGCAGTAACTGTAAAAAACAGCAGTGGTGGCGGCTCAAATAATGATGCAAATTTGATGTCATTGATAAGTGGAAAATTATCTTCTATGGGCATTGAATCATCAAACCGAGTAGCGAATGATGCATATTCTACCACGGAAATACTGTCTGAAATTGTCTCTGTATTACAGCCAACAAACTCTGATGGAACTGACAGTGGAATAAATGCAGGCACTAACAGTAGCAGTTCCAATACAAATGGAAGTGACAACAATAAATCTGGGAATTGTATCAATCAAAAGTTGGAGGGAAATCCGTTCCATCGGCTTGGCAATTGCGATGACCAGCAAGAATTATGGGCACTATCATTGGCAACATCGTGTGCTTTGTCCACAATTTATTCGAGAGCGAGTGTATTGTCAATATTACAGCACGTATTAAATAAAACTGTTTTATCCAACAGTGAGGATGGCAAGAGCCAACAAGTCGTGAAATCATTCAATATTCCATACCATTTAGGATCAGTCTTAAGTAGTCCTCAGTGCATTTTAATGTTCGTTGACTTTTTAAAATTAGTTCGTTTTCGTGGTCCAGTTCCCTGCATCGTAAATAATGTTATGCAACATGTAGTGAAGAGTAAATCTTACTACTCTGACGAGTTGCATCACTTATTGAAACCAATATTTAAAATCCTTTTAAATAAGCATAACGAAAATGACATTGTCAACAATACACCTGTTCAAATGGGGCAACAAAAAGTACAAGGAAAACACGAGAAAAATAGCAACATGCCATCAAACAATGTTACTTCTTCATCAGCTGCTCCTTTATTTTTAACTGTTCTAGTGGATGAAGCACTTGGACATTTTACTCGAGCTCGTGCCAGACAGTACGATGGGATGTTGTGGATTTCTAGGCCCGTTCCTCCAATCCACCCTTTTGTATCGAGCATTATGACTTTAACATGTGACAGCGATGCGTTGGTACAGCCAAATCCTATATGGGCTGCATGGGCACTGAATATACTTATGGATGAAATGGAAGACAAAATTTTTAACAAAAATGGGAAGAATACCGATGAAGATATAACATCCCGAGCAGATTCTTTCCATGTTGTATTGAATGAAATATTCGGCGTGGGTGTCCTGGCAACAGTATTGCGTGCCGCATTTACACCAAATATGTCCTTGAAAGATATATTGTTTCGCATAGCTGGAAGAATATTGAATCATTGTGTATTGATGTACCCAAAACATTCTTCATCATCTCAGAAACACTGGCGGTGGATGACTTCAGCAAAAGCATTTTTAAGCACGGCGCGAGAACATCGTTTAGTCCGCGTCTTCACATCTCGGTACAGAAAAGAACGCGAACAAAGCGTATTGTGTTCCCCATATTTACATTCTTTAACAGCGTTGCTAGTGTCGTGTGCAGAGATTAGAGCGCTGATACATGGTGATGATAATGATATTGAATACAAAGCAATTACGTCCATTAAGACTGGTGTCGTTGTTGTTAATAACACAACTAAGAAGAAGGAGACAAATAACGATTCTTCTCCTGCGTTGGAGGAGAAAAGCGATGAAGAAGCCGAGGTGGGAAAAAAAGATGATGATGATACTTCGCTGAAGGAAGCGGCGGATATGGAAAAGCTACTCGCTACGTTAAGAGCCCCTAATGTCATAATAGATGAGGTTGGTGTTTCTTCAGTAGCATTAGCTTGGTCATTATCGGCTGAAGATATTGCATCGAAATTACATAGTAAACAAACAGTGAAAGTAGAAATTTCGATGGCAGAAATATCACAGCCGTTTTCAAATGGTGGAAATACAACTCCACATGGTGATGGGGAGGATCTATTTACATTTAAACGCCTGGAAATGCAACGCATCGTTCCGATCATGGATTACGGTGGATTTGGCATAAGGCCACGCACTTTATCTACAATGATCTGCAATGGTGTTCTCGCAGATAGTCGCTATGCATTTCGTGTGGAAATGGATGTCGTAGAAGAGAACAATGTGACACACACGATACTTGGAAAGCCATCGTATGTAGATACGAAACCTGAAAATTTATTTATGCTTGATCCTACTTCATGTGGTGGTAATTTAGTATTGACTAATAGCAATATGGTTGTGACGAATACTGTTAATAAAAAGTGGAATGCTGTCCGTGCAAGCACGTCTTTTAGCAATGGCGTTCATTATTGGGAGGTGCATATTGATAAATGTGTTTCGAAGAATATTTTTGTTGGCATCATGACTGAAAATGGCTCCACTGACAATTATGTCGGTAGCGATAGGGAGGGGTGGGGATATCTGGCAAATAAAGCAATTTGGCATAATAAAGGTAAAATGTGTACTTATGGTGAATTGTTTCGTGAAGGGGATCACATTGGCGTGACATTGGATATGGATTGTGGAACTGTTGCATTTAGTAGAAATGGCAAAGATCTGGGTGTTGCTGTTGAAGGGGTCGCTGGTGAGATATACCCTGCATTTTCATTATACAATATCGACGATCAGGTAAGCTTGATACCAACAAGCTCCACTGCATCTAATAGAATAGAGGGCAAAAGAGGGAAAGATAAAAATGGATCAAATAAACGGGGATTAAATACAAATAACACCTTGCGTCGTAATTCGTTTTCATTAGCTAGAGTATTATTACAAACATTGCATGAAACAGTGAAATGTTTTAAAAGTTTGTTCCAAGTTAGCAGAAACAAGGAGGATTTCACTCAAAAGAATATTGTTATTTCTAAACATTTAGAATATGAAGTCTTGGATTTTTTAAAGAAATGGTCGAAAAATGGAGTAAGACGGTATCGCAGTGTTGACGGTGAGTCCATTCTAGTCGATACATCCTTAATTACATGTCGGGCTTATGGCTTTTTGCCAGGGGAGACTGTCCATACACCGAAAGGGGAGATAGTGGTTTTAGGTGTTTGTAACAATGCATTATGGTGGAAAATGTCGAATGACGGTTCTATAGCTTCCTGGAGTCGAAAATCATGTAGAGAATTGCGAATGGCAATGGGCCCAAAAACAAATAATGCCCTATTGAGTAAATCTACCTCTGCATCAACCATAGAAGGCAGTTCACGCATGGGCAATAATAATAATAATGGTACTATAGATAGTAACAGTAACGATAATAACAATTTCAATCGATTGGACATATCACAAGTTTTAAAACATGAAGATATTCATGCAATCATTGAAAAACTTATTTCTTCTTCCAGCGAACCATGGTTCATACCTTATGAGTCAGTAGAGGATGAGTATAAACAATTAGCTGCGTTATTGTTGGTGCTTAACTACAAACTTGAGCCGTTATTACCATTGGTAGAGTTATGGCGTGATGGATGTGCTTTAAGTGCAAGTGGATATACACCACGTGTAAGTTTAAATGGTTTAAATACAAGCGCACCACCTCCTCAGTGGTCATGTGGTCAAGCAATCTTGCAATTTCGCACACTGATTTTTCCATGGACAAAATACCATTTGCTTTTATCTTTAATCGAGCAGACTAGTACTACTAGTAGTGGGCCTGCAAGTATACCGCCAACGATTCGATTAGCCTTAAGTCATGGAAATTTAAATCTTGAATCAATTTTCCGGCAATTGCGATCAATTAAAACTGTTTTATTACGTAATGGCGTAGAATTTGTTGTCGGTAGACCAGGAGATGGCAATGAGCCACAGGCACAAGATTCATGCTTTGACATAATCGTTACTGAGATCAATAAACGTGGCATAAATTTAAGGAATGCAATCTGTGTAGGGATTTTATTAGGTTTGGCTATCCGCACAGGTAATAGTTTTTCTTTAAATATATCGTTGAAGGTTTGGGAATATTTATGTCAACCAGTTGATTCTTTGGCCAATGGAGATGGTACAGGATACGATTATCGCTTAGAGAAACTTGCATTTTCAATCCGACAAGGTTTGTTATGTATTATTCCAGGGCAAGTTTTGCCATTATTTACGGGGAAAGAATTTAGAGATTTAGTATGTGGAAGTGTGAATTAAAAAGAAAAAAGAATATTATTATATGATGTACGTTCGTAATGTGATACGAATCGTTCGTATAATATATGAGATATTTATGTACATACTTCGTATATTATGATAATACATATAAATATCATACGAAAAATTTATGTGTGCGTTTGATTTTTTATTAAATGTCAATATCATATCATATATTAAATATTTATATAAATGTACATATGATATCATACGTATTATTTTTTATAAAAAATTAAAAATTCTAATAATGATTTGAAGTGTTAAAAATCTATTCGTAAAAGTTATCAATTATAATAATATTTTACTTCCGGTGGTAAATAATATGCTCAATACTCAATCTCAGGAATAATATTTCAATCCTACGAACTTAAAATAGTGAAGCTCTAATGCACGTCTGCAAACTAATACACTCCACAAGCACGAGTAAATTTTAATTTTTTTGTTGTCGTCTGACCCCTCCTCTTTCGAATTCATTTATAGTAAAAACACCCTCCTTCTTTTACAACTTTGATCCAACTGCTACTTTTTTATTCGTTGCTTTTGCTTCAACTTGATTATTAAATGCAGCAACTGGTGTCTGCATGTATTTATATTTGATATCTCTTGAGATCATAGCATTGTAACGAAGGTCCATCCTACTTTCCAAATTCATTGTCATGCCATCACGTTCTACGGTATTATCTAGAATACAATAAAATCTACCATTTTGTGCATGGTTAAATACTTCCGATGCTGCATAATCAGCAGTCATTCCATTATTCCAAATTGCTTGAAACCCCCTTACGGTATTCACGCTTGATTGGTCATTTGTGCGCCCTACTTCTGCTTTTACTTCCCCACCAGTTGCTTGTTCGCCAGATTGTAATAAATCTGTAACTACAATTGCTGGGCATAAAACAACAACTCTTGTCCCGTTAGCTAACGGGTTTGTTGGATATGCTTCCAATTCTCTGTACACTTCTTCCGCTAAACCAAGTGCTGCAAGTTTTGAAGTCCCATATGGACCAGATCCACCAAACATAACGCCAGCACTGCTTGCCGTTATTTCAATGATACATGGTTTATCTAATGACGTTACATTTGCCATATGTGGAACAAATGTGCGTAACGTATTTGCCGCGCCAATAACGTTCACGTTATATGTAGTTTGCCATTCTTTTTCTGTGCCTGTAGAGCGTACCGTATAAAAATGAGTGATGTGTTAGAGAGGATATCTTTTATCATGTTTAGGAGAATAGAATTTACTTGCCACTTAAGATGGTACTACCTGTAAAAATCACACCAGCATTTGCTCCTATAAATTGAATTGATTTCCCTGGAAATGCAGTTGTAGTTGATTTCAATAAAGCGTGTAACGATTCTTCCGATGTGACATCACAGATGAAACCTTCAACTCGTCCATTTCCTTTTTCCATTCGCAATGTGCGTATAGCTTTGGATAATGGTTCTTGCCTAACATCACTTAAAACTACATTCATGCCTAATTCTTTTGCTTTTTTCCCCATCGCATAACCCATTCCAGTTGCACTTCCAGTTATAATCGCAACACCATCTTTCAATTTCTTTATATCCATTGGCATTGCAGCTAATTGTTGGGTTTCTGTGTTTAAATACGGTGCAATTTGTCTTGATTTCATTGCTGAATATCGTTGTGCAATTCTCGCATCCATATTATCAGAATAAGTTGAATTTACTCCTTCGATATTCGATAAAATACAATAAAATTTCTCCTCTTCAACATGTTTTAAAACTTGTTGCGCAACCCAATCTGGTGTCATACTTTTTGCCCATCGTGCTTGAAACATCTTTACAGTAAGATCGGATACTTTATCATTATTACGTGCCATTTCAGCTTTCACTTGACCATTTGTAGCTGCTTCACCAGATTGTAATAAATTAGTATTAGTAATTGTAGGACATAATGCTACAACTTGAATTTTACCTATTGCACCTGCTGTCATTAATTCCGTATGCAACGCTTCTGCTATACCTAATGCAGATAATTTTGACAAATTATATGGTCCATTGCCACCAAAAGCAACACCGGCAGCAGATGCAGTTATTTCAACGACAGACTCTGTATCTTGTGCTATCAAAACTGGTACAAATGTATTTAATGTTAAATAGACACCTTGTACATTAACATCAAATGTTTTTTGCCATTCTGCAGCTGAACCTGAAAATAACGTTGAGCCTGTGAATCTGTGAAACGTAACGTATGAAAAAATAATGTGTTAGAGAGAGTGTCTTCTATATAGGTTTCGGGGAATAGAATTAACTTACATAACACCAGCATTTGCACCAACAAAACCAATTGGATTGCTTGGAAATGCATTTTGTACTGAAGCTAATAAATTTCGTACTGAATTGCCACTTGTTACATCACATACAAATCCAACTACCTTCGTATTGCTATTTAACGCTTGCACTTGTTTGACTGCATCATTTAAGACATCTTCTCTAATATCTGTCAATACGATATGCATATTTAATTTTTGACATTCTATTGCTAAGTTTAATCCTAATCCACTTGCCGAACCAGTAATCACAGCTACTTTGTTTTTTAATTTTTTCAAATCAAACATGGTGGGGATGATAATAATAAATAATATTCACACAATACTTGATAGCACTGATAATTCTTATTAATGTTCATACGGAATATATTATACTTTGTTTTGTTGTCTAGTATAATTAAATATATGGTATAACTCGACGAGTATAAAAATTAATAAATATAAACTCGACGAGTCAGTAAAATGATAAATATATATATATTATAGTATAATATATATATATCTTTTTTTATGCAACTATCTTCTAATACTATATACTTGTTGAAAAATTACTACTACCTCTGCTGGTACACTGTGTGGGCAACAATAATATAACAAAAGGAAAAATGATGGGTTTGACGCTTATACCTTAATTGAATTAATCTTAGTCTTACCTCTGCAAACCAGCAAACTTCGCAAAATAAAACTCAACTTTTTGTTAGTATTATACTTGTTTGAATATATAATTATGATCCATTTGATAGGGTATATCTTTTTTTTGGATTTATTACGCTTCTAATTCTTTTGATTATACCAGGATTACATCATTGTGAATGTAAATGATGGTTGAAGTATTATTATATCAAAAAATATATGTATCTTCTATACCTCCAACAACAGAAATAGAAAATCAACATTAGAAGAATTATCATACAGATAGAAAATGTTATTATGTAACATAAACATTCTTGTATTGTTGTAATATTTTTAAATATAAAAGTTTCCTTGACTAAAGTATTCCATAGGATAGATATTGTTATATATATATATACGTTTATTTAAAAGAACAGATGGATTTATTACAAGATGTAAAAGTAGTAGAGTTATCTACATTTGTTGCTGGACCAGCTGCTGGTGGCATATTAGCAGATTTTGGTGCGGAAGTCATACGCGTTGAACAAGCATCTGGAGATATCTTCAGAGATGCTTATACGTCGTTAGTCGGTGTAACTTTTAAAGATCCATATTCAAGATCGCCATCGTTCTATGTTGATAATCGTGGTAAAAAATCTATTGTATTAGATTTAAAAAGACAAGATTGCTTAGAAGCTTTTTATAAATTATGTGAATCTGCTGATGTTTTCGTTTCGAACCAACGTGCATCTGTGTTGGATAAACTAGGCTTGAATCCCCGTGACATGCATAAACGTTTTCCACATTTAATCATATGCCCTATCACGGCATATGGTTTGGAAGGGGGTGATGCATCGCGACCTGGTTACGACGTAGGTGCATTTTGGGCAAGGTCTTCTGCTGCATGGACACATACACGTGAAGATGATCAAAATATCACTAGTGGTGCATCTGCTTTTGGTGATCATGCAACTGGCATGGCAAGTGTAACGGGTATATTAGCAGCATTGCATAAACAACGTATTACTGGCAAAGGTGATATTGTTAAAACAAGTTTATTGCGAACTGGTGTTTATTTTAATTCATGGGGAATTGCAAATAATTTGCAACCAAGGATAAATAAGGATTTAGGTGGAAGTGGTCGAGTACCAACCACACCAGGTGGTGCTGGTATCCGTGATAAAGCAGCAAACCCATTGATTAATGTTTACAAAGGCAAAGATCAAAAAAGCTTTTGGTTATTAGGTTATGAAGCCGATAGGCATTGGCCAGGTGTGAAAGCGATGATGAATTCAGTTGGTGCTACATACGTAAATGATAAAAAATTTAATTCATTAAGAGGCAGAATGAAAAATAATTTGGAATTGATTAAGTATATGGATACTACATTTCAAACCAAAAATCGTGATGAATGGTTAAAGATATTTGATGATTTTCAAATATGGTTTCAACCAGTACAAGATACAGCTGAGGTTATACATGATCAACAAATCATAGCAAATAAAATGTTGGTTAAGATTAAACCATCAAAAGATGATATCAAAGGATACGAAACGTTGCCATCTGTTGGTCCACCTGTTGGATTTGAAAGTTCCGGGGATGATTTAGTGTTCAACCATGTCCCAACCGTTGGTGAAAATACATATGAAGTCTTGAAAAGTCTTGGGTATACCGATGAACAAATTGCTAAATTAGGCAATCCAAAAGGTGGCAAACTGTAATAAATAATACAACTACAGTTTTAAGAGAGAGTTCATAGAGTTTATAGAGAATATCAGAGAGAAGAGAATATAATAAAAAATGTTTACGGAAAAAAAAATGTTTTGATTGATATTTTTATTTTAAGGTGCAATTGAGAAACCAGTTTATTAAGGACAAAAAAAGACGTATATTAATTTATTATTTACAGTAATAAGCCCCGTCGTATAGTACACCTTAACCTTAATTTACCGGTTATCTTGTCGAGTGCCTTGTGCCTTGCCGCTTATCATAAGGTTGTATTGTATCCATATATATATACATATTAATATAAAAAAATCAAAATAGACTGATCCCTCCAGTAGTATAAATAAAATAGTCTATATAATTAGAATAATATATATATATAAAATCAAAATTAAATAATCAGAGTACATATTAGTACCTACTACAAAATAGATCCCTCGGCAATATATATATATATTATATATAGTAGAAAAAATATACTCTTCGTAAAATTCAAAAGATGACTTCCGGTGATGGCACAATTAATTCAGGCCAGGATATCTATTCGTATTCACAAATTATTCAAGGGATTTTAATATTGCTTTCTTCAATAGTTGCTGTAGGAGGCTATGTAGTTCAATCACGAGCGGCAAAGAAACAACATATACTAGAAAGTAGACTTGAGCATCTACGAAATTTATTGGAAAAATATGTTGGTCCTGCACAGTCACTTGGGTCTACTGCAAATACACTTAGAATGGGTTTGCTGAAGTATGTGTATCATGTTCATAAAGGAAAAAAAGATATGGGATATAGGGAAATGATGGATGATATATACGGGGAAGGTGCACTTTCAGAAGTTATAGCTGGGAATATTTGTGAATATGATAGATTGCTTTCAAAAGAAGTGGAAAATGATATTGTTGCAAGTCCAAATTCAACCTTGGCAAAAATGTATCGACGTACAATGCGATTGATGATATATGAATATATGCAACCATTAGCAAAATTGCTATCTATTAATATGGGTATTTTCCCTTTGCCTTCTCGGGAAGAGTTTAAAAGACGCTTTCCTGGACATCGCGGTGCAACATTAAGAAAAACTTTTTTATTATGGCAATGTTGCTGGACACAAGAAATGACTAAAATAATTGAAGATGAATGGGACAAAGGTATTTATACCAGTGTTTTTACTACAATGACACCATACCCAACACATTGTAATTCATTGCTAGCAGGGATGTTATCCGATTTGAAGAAAGAGATAGAAACCCTTACTGAAGGATTTATAAAGGCAACAGATAATCTTTCAATGCAAGAGCAAACAAAGCTTTCCCAAAAATTGCATCAATTAAAAAAAAAGGAAGAAAGTGGTGATAAAAAAAATAATAATGGAAATGATAATAAAAAAAAGAACAAAGAAGTTGTTGTTAATATGAATAAAACAACATTAACTAATAATAATGGTAGTAAGAATGCCAGCGCTAGCAAATATGTGGCAAAGTGATATCATATATAATTATGGTTAAAATCTAAAGTTATGATATAATAATTTCATATATGATTATATATAATGATGGTTAAAATCTTATGATATATAAAACACAGTATACATAACAGTTCCATTTTATACGGTTTGTATTTTTTTGATTTAAAAAAATAAAAATATTTTTTAATTTACGCCTTACAAAATTCTCTCTCTCTTGTTTCTTTGTCTTTTGGTAATGCATACATAAGTCATCCACATTAAAATCACACACACATTTAATAGATTTTATAATTTATAATTTTCAAAAATAAAATATCTCTCTCTCTCTCTCATCTCCATTTTAACTTTTCATTTTTTCAAACCACTGAAATCATGTTCCAGTTGCATGACAATTTCACAATGGTTTGATTGTGGAAACATATCGACTGATGTTGCACAAATTGGTTTGTATGGAAATCCTTTTACATTTCTTTTCTTTGGTAAACATAATTTATAAATATCCTCAATAAATGAACCTTTTGGATTACATGATACATACACTAAACAATCAATAGCTCTACACGTACGTAAGGCATGAATGACACTTGGATGCAAACCAGCACGTGGAGGATCAACTATTGCAACAACTTTTGTGTCATTTTTTACATAATTTCTAATGCTACTGCTACCACTGCTACTATTATCATTACCATCATCTTTCTTCGATGTTGCTGTTATTTTCAACAACATTTTCCCCAACACATCTTCTGCTTTAGATGCAATAAATTCAGAATTCGATATGTTATTATGCTTCGCGTTTTCAATCGCATCTTCTACTGCAGATTCACACATTTCTACACCAATTAATTTATTGACTTTATCCCCCAATTTTGACGTTACACAAATACCAATTGTTCCGGTACCACAACATACATCAACTATGGTGACTTTACTATCCTGGTTATTATTATTATCATCTTTTGCATTTTTATCAAAACTGCTAGTGCAAAAATCGGATACGATTGAATATAATTTATTTGCTCCTTCTGTGTTAATTTGAAAGAAAGAATTTGGTGACATTTTGAAATCTAAATTTAAAATAGTATCTGCTATTGTTTTGGTTCCATACAAATGTTCGACTGGATCATTGCTACTAGGTTGTGACGGGCCGGTGTAATATTGTATAAAAAAAGATTTCCAAACGTTTTCATCACCACCATTTTTAAACCATAATTTCAATTTTTCTACTTCTTCCAACCAATGCATTGGAGGATTTGACATATCAATATTAATTTGCAATATGATCATCATGTGCTTCGAGGTAGAACTAAATTTCACCGTCATTTGCCTCCATGTACCTTGGTGCGTCATGTAATCATATGGTGGAAACTTCGATTCGACTAAAAAATTATTAAACGATTCGCATGCTTTTAACACATGTGGTGGGCAAACAGAGCATTCATTTGGTTTTGCAACTACTAATGTATCTCCAAATGAACCCAAACGAAAGCCAACAGTAACTTTTCCATCTTTATCTTTTCCTACTGTAAATTCACATTTATTGCGATAACCATGTTCAACTGGTGATGGGCAAATATCTTTATATTCACAACATCTTCCTTCAAAATCTCTGGATTGCACCCACGTTGGTAATCTATCAAAGGCCTTCCTACCAGAGTTTTTTTCATCTTTTTTATAAATTTTTAACAAATCTTTTCTTGTTTTTCGTTTTATTTTTTTCAAAACCGTCATCATTTCTTGATTTTTTTGTTTTAATTGATCGTCATATGACATATTCCAAAGTGGCATAACTTGATTGCGGATATCTTTTGGTTTTCCATCATCCACACGCTGCTTTTTATCAGCATGTTGTTCCCCATTTTCGTTGCCATCTCGTTGTTGATTCAAGTATGCTTCTCGTTTCCTAGATCCTTTTGCACTTTTACTATTACTTAAATTTGTCACATTATCGCTTACGATTAAATTTTTTCCTTTGTGCACAATTTCTGGAATCTTTAATAGTGCTTGTTGTTTTGACTCTTCATCATCAAAGGTAACAAATCCATATTTTATATGTCGTACTGGTCTCTTTTGACAATTTTTAAATGTTATCTTGTGTTTCTGTAGTAATCTCTTAAAATCTTTACGATTATCAAAATCTCTTAAATTTGTAACAAAAATCTTTAGCGAAGTTTGTCCATAATTATTATTATTATTGCTAGAAGAGGTGGATGAAGAAGAATAAGAAGAGGCATTATTAATATTATTATTATTATTATTATTATTACTATTATCAGCAGCATCCTTAGTAATAACAGTAGTTGTTGTCGCGGTTGTATCAATTGCTACATCTTGTTCTGTCTCCATGATAGTGTGTTGGTAATTCTTCGCGTGACTGGCTAGATATAATGTTATCTATACGATCTTAACAGTTTATATATGTGTATGTACATATATATGTATGTGCCTGGTGTATGGAAATATATACAAAAATGTATATATTATTTATATATATATATTAGTATAAAGCAACTAAACTAGACGACTACCACCAGTTGTTTAAGTTGTGGTAGAGCAAGCTTAAGCTAGTCTTCTGGTAGTCTAATAATATATCGACGTCTATTAATTTAATATTTAGTATAAAAATAAAAATAATAAACTCCAAAAAATAATTTTAATGGTGGTTGCTGTGTGATACCACGTAGTCGTGACGTGCAGAGCTGCCAACGTTAGCACATTTTGACGTTAAGATGTTGCTTTTTCCACAGGTGGTTGTTGGTTGTTTGCAAACGACCCCCATGATATTTACCTGTATTATTTTTAACGACCCCAAACAACCCCAAACGACCCTTAATAAAAATAGCAGGTACGACCCCTAACCTCCAAAACGGAAATTCCAGAAAAAATTGAAAAATATCTAAAATCTAAAAACAATTCCACATAATTAATTTATTCATAGTTATAAAATCATTTTCATGAAAAGATATTTTTTTTATATTTGGATTAAAATAGCACTAAGATCATATAAATTATTTTGCGATTTTTACATAAGGTAAAGATCTCCAAAATTTTACTTTACATATTAGTATACAAATATAAGGTGGATTTATTAAACGACCCCACATAGGGGAGAAAAATAGCCGAATTTGGTCAATTAAAATACGTTTTACCTTTTGCCAAAAATTTACCTTACATACTTAGGGGTCGTTAGGGGTCGTTAGGGGTCGTTAAAGGGGGTCGTTGGGTCGTTGCTTTTTGGCACTTTGAACGTTAACTAACGTTAGCTAACGTTGGCAGCTCTGGTGACGTGAGCCATTTAAGGTATTATGGAAAGTCTGACCTAGATTAGACGCAGACTATAGCCGTAACGTTTTAGTATTATTTTTTAAACCTCTTCTTTTGTTGCTCTTGTTGTTTGCCTGGTTTGTATGTCGTACTTTTTTTTCGTTTTTTGTTCTTTCCAATCATTCTAGAAAAATAACTTTTAATAGACCGTTGTTTTACAGAATTATTATCACAACCACTACCTGATAGAATCATTCCACTTTGTTTCTCACCATCGTAGGTTAAATTAAAATTTGTTAATGGAAATCTCTTCCCTAACTTTAATTTTTCTTTTGCATTATTAATAACTTTTACAACATGTTTCCCTTTATAGCGACATAGACATCTATATGCAGGTAGATTTACTTTATTTGCTTCTTCGCAAATATGACTGCCATAATTATGAATACCTGGTGCACCAAACATATATACAAATGAGGTTGCCAAAAAATTGAAAGATACATCACTATCTTTCGTTTTATAAAAAATTTCACCTGCATTTCTTATCGTCTTTAATGCATCCGCTTTATCTTCTTTCTCTAACTTTAAAAATTGTGACAAGGATTTACAATACCTTCTTGCATGATTGTTGGCAAAGCTTTTTATTAGCAAATCACGTTGCTGTCGCTCTACAATATATTCTTTCTCTAACTCCATAATTTTATCTTTTTGTTCGTCAGATCTTTTCTTTAACCACACATCAAAAATAAATATAGCTTCTTTCATTGCAGGTGTTTGATGTGGGTGATGTACCGCACGTTCTTTCATTGCTCTTATGGTCCAGTAACTTTTGTATTTACATCCTGGTTGAGTAGCTAATTCGATCGTTTTTGTTGCTACGCTAGCATTTTTAAAGCCATTGCCTTTTATAGTTGTTGCTGGGTCGTTATCCGTAAAGAGATTCTTAGGTATTATCGTAGCATTATTATTATTATCTTTTTCTATTATTCCATGGCATCTATCCCATTCTTTTGCTTCCTCCATATATTAATAATATATATATATATATAATATGCCGTTGGTTTCCTCTATTCGTCCTTTCTACAGCTTGCAACAAATACAATCCGTCAACACGCACATCTATTTATTATATATGTTGATAACTGAAATTTCTATTTTCGTTTTTTCTATTGTTGTTGTTGTTGTTGAAGTTAGATTAAAAGATTAAAGTTCTTCGAATAGTAATGAGTTCTTCTTATTATTCATGCTGTATCATCTCTGCAAATCTCGGGAAGTGAGAGGGATGTGTAGATTAAGATAATATAGCTGCTCGGATATTAATTTTAAGGTACATATTTCAGAGAACATGGTAGTGCGATAATACTATTAATTAGAAAAGAATTTTTCTTTCTGGATAAATTTCAATTTTATTTTTTAGATTTTTTTGTGTGGATGGGAAATAATATAGTATAATATTAGCACATTATTACCGTGTGGTAAAAAATATATAAAAATAAACAAACAGAATAGGAGATAAATTTGAATAACTAAAGAAGAAACAACAAAAACGATTTAGTATTAATAAAGAAACAACAAAAACGAAACGAGGTATATAAGAACGTCATCAAATTGTTTGATGTCAATAATATGGCATATCGTATAACTCATCCTTCGTTGTTTATAAGACGTGTTAGAAGTCGTATCGTTTCATTGCAACCACGACAATCAAAGGCATGTTATTATACAACATTTAATAATAAGATTAATATTTATAATAATAATGTAAATAAATATACAAATTTAATATGGAAAAACAAAGTAAATCATCCTATGCAACCAATACAAAAGCGTAATAAGATACACATATTGCCAGAAGCAAAAGAAGCAGAGATTCATGATAGAAAATTATTGAAACTGGAGCAAGAATGGGCGACAGGGAAATTGTATAAATTTAAAGGCAAAATACATATTGTTAAATGTTTAAAAGATGAAAAATGTGCAATGGATGCTTTTCTTGCAGATATTGAAAACTCTTCTATTGTTACGACAGGGGGAACAAAAATGAGTGTCATAGGATTTGATACGGAAACCAAACCTGCTACCGACGAATTACAACCACCTGCTACGGTGCAAATAAGTACAAAAAACCATGCTATTATCTATCATTTAACGCATAGAAATTTTTTGTTTGATGGAAAGTTTCCACCACTATTAAAAGCGGTCTTGGCAAATGATAAAATATTAAAAATTGGAGTTCAAATTGCAACTGATACGGAAGAATTACTATATGCATATGGTGTTACGACATGTGGAGTTTTTGATATAAATATGTTGTTCCCCAAGAAGCAAGATACAAAAGGCCTTCGAAAATTAGCATCAGAATACCTTGATTTAGATCTAGAAAAAAGCAGATCTATTACATGTTCTAATTGGGGTAGAGCAGAGTTAACAGATCTTCAAAAATTGTATGCTGCGTATGATGCAAGTGTGGTACTAGAAGTTTTCGAAAAAATGAAAGAAGTAGATAGTGAAACGTTTCAAGTAGATGAAGATAGAATATTTCATTATTTATTTCGTCCAGATGAATTTATTGGTTTTGAAACAATTACCAGTACAAAACAAACAGAAGACGATGAAGAACAACTAATGAGCGTGCCAATTAATCCACATGTATATGAAAAACGTTTTAAAAAAATTGAAGAGCCTGTGAATGGAAAATATATTATGCCAGGAGGAAGGTATAATACGTATAAACAGAAGACAGTTGCAAAAAGTTTTATTGATTTATATACATCGTATTTATATAGATTTATATTA
>JACKZZ010007597.1_pt1 | contig 25196 bp, 12 predicted proteins | sample 8027871 | NCBI WGS metagenome assembly JACKZZ01 (sample SAMN15724774, study PRJNA655200) | protist metagenome | isolation source: fluorescence activated cell sorting (FACS) single amplified genomes of... | place: USA: West Boothbay Harbor, Gulf of Maine | collected 2000-07-19 | reverse complement strand
GGGCAACCCACAGGCCAACCGACTTCACAACCTACGTCACCGTCGGGTCAACCGACAGGCCAACCTACAGGTCAACCTACAACAATGCCGTCCGAAAGAGATTTCTACCAAACGACAGAGTGGGAAAGCAAGCGTGCTGGTACCGCTCGGAATCTAGATAAATATTTGGGTCGATATTCTTTGAGCTATAGTGAACTTGCACCTATCAGTCAATGTGATCTTGGTACATTGGAATGGGAATTATGGCAAGCAACTGTGACTCAGGCAATCACATCTCCTTATCTCACTTTACAAGCAGTCCAAATGCGCTCACACGACTCATTCAAGACACCAGCCGATAAAGCACAGTGTTTGGACTTGGACATAACGAGAAATATTTTCCACGCTTTTGACGTCACGTCTCACCAAAATGTGACGGCTGATTGTTATGGTAGAGTATGGAAAATATATGAATGTTTGAATGGTCAAAAAGCAGTATGCGTAGATTGTGATGATCCATGTTCTGTCAGTTGTAGTAGTGAGATTTTGTCGATTTCGCCATGTTCTCCGGAAGTGTGTTCTCAAGATTATTTGGATATCTACTCCGATCATCATGTTCGTGCAATTGGCTTTGGTTTCATACAAAAATTTCCAGCACCAGAAATTTTAAGTTTAAAAGTAACACCCGATAAAATGTTTCTGACCATCGAGCTTCAATTAGATATGACGAAAACAAATAGTGAATTTTCTTCTGTGTACTGTTCTGCATTGCGCGCAGCTTCTGTTGAGCCTTACTATCTTTATGGTCGACAAGTACACTCACGTATTATTCATCATAACTTCGTTGGTATCAGCGATATACATGGTAATGCGAGTGTAATCATCTCAGATTTATATCCATCAAGCACATATAATGTATATTGCACTACAGTCAATCCCATATCCGCTGATGGTCTCTACGAAGAGGCTATATTGAACAGTATGATTGTAGTCAATACTTTATGTTGTCGTCCTGTTTACGTTGATCTCGGTGCAGCACCTTGGTATCTACTAGGCGAGTATGAACCAGCTGTTGCACGCATATATATAGACCACGTACCGTCTAATGAAAAAAAATATATGAATGTAACACTCTCTTTGATGAATATTGAAAACAATCGTGTTATTGTTCCAAATCCGTTTGATCCACCCATATTGATGCTCATGTCTACACAGATGCAAGATACTTTCATGCAGACTATCGCTCTTCGACTAGATGCCAATATTACAAGAGGAAACTATTCATTATCTGCAGTGCTTGGTGGCTCCAATAAGAATGAATATGAAGTAGCTCATTTATTAGACAATACTGTGCTTGAAGTCCTTGATGATACCGATAGAATACCTCCACCTAATTTATTGGAAATTATTTTCAGTGACGATTATACACATGTCCAAGTTGTATTTGATTCGAGTACTGATATGGGAAATCTTAATACTAAGTTCGATTGTTCAGAAGTTTTTCCAATTTTATCTAGTAGTAATAGTAATATTAGTACTAATGCTTTATGTCAATGGTCAAGTATAGATACTATAAGTATATTGCAGAGTGATTTGATGGTGGGTGATGCTTTGACTATCATGGCAGGAGTGATCGGCACGGAATGTTCTGATACAATTCAAACATCGAGATGCAGTAAATCTGGTACAATGTATGGTATAGTACAACCACCACATAATGGTAAAGTACCTACGATGAAAATCAATGGACTTACAATTATACCATTGTGTCATTCAGCTGTGTTGGATCTTGGTGAAATTTCGGGTAATGGTGGTCGATCATTTATGACAGTTGAATTAAAAGTGAGTGGCACTGATACTGAAAGTGTTCAAAACATTCTTACATATATAAATAATAATTTCAATGCTTCCAGTTCAAAATTCATCATACCTCCTATGGAGTCATATGAAGAAATAGTAAATGGTACTATCAAAACATTATATAAAAAATATTTGAAACCTTCTCATAGTTATTCAATCACCGCAAGACCGTGTAATTTTGTTGGTATTTGTGGACCTGTATCAACACCATTTCAATTATCAATTGTTAATGATTCAAATCCAGTAGTATCAATGATTGGTTCATCATCTCGTACGATTCATAGAAGTTCTGTATTAGATATTGAGATAGATCGCAGTTTATTGAAAGATATAGCAAACAAAGGAAATTATGTGAATTATCCTGCTTGTATTTTGATGAATAATAGTATGCAAAGTTTAAATAGTTATACATATAATTGGATTGTCAATCTTGACGATAAAGATGGTGAAAGACTGGATATTGTTTCGTCTTATAAAAATAAACCGTATGCTTTTAGATTGAATAAATTTACTCTCACTACGGGGAAAACATACGTTATTTCTTGCAATATAAAAACTTCAAATGGTGATGTTTTATCAGGAACAGAGCCTGTTACCGTGGAAGTAATACCTTTAGGTGTTGAAGCATCTATACGGGGTGGTATCCTACAAAATTTAAGATATAATATATCAAATGATTTAGATTTATCATCATCACGTGATTTGGATCAAATGACAAAATATCAAACAGGAAATGAAACTCTTACTTTATATACTAGATGTAATCGTATATTTCCTTTATATATGGATAATTGTCATGGACTTATTGAAATTTATCAGAAATCACCATCTGATTTACATGTGAATGTGGTCCCGATTGTAGGTGATGGTGGATATAAGTTTTATTTTACAATTCAAAAAACAGATTTTATTGGAACTACTGCGGTTAATTACACAAATACTATAGAAGTGGAAGTGACCATTACTGGAGTAAGCGAGCCAAATGTCTTTCTAATGCCGGCGATGGGTAAAAAGTTTGATGTCAGTCAGCCACTAAGTGTCGAAGCTCATATCGAATGGTATGCACCCTACTCTTCAGCATCGACAATTTTTCTAAGTAATACCTGGGAAGCAAGTAGTCGACAACTATCGGCTTCACCTTACTCATTAGCGGAGCTTGATTTACAACGAATAGCTATATCGAATATATCTGCACCCCTCAGTCCACCTTATAAAGAAGTTGGTTATCTACAACACGTTAATATATTTCCCCAAAAGTCGTATATAGCATTCATGGGTCACAGTCTTGATGGTGGTTTACATTATCAGTTTACTTTTAGTCTCACAGTAAGACGCGATACATATGATGTTACAATGGATGGTGGGAATGGAACCGTTGTGACGACTGTAAAGACTTTCCGCTCAGCAATTGTTATTGAAACGAATGCTCCTCCAGCTCCTGGAGATGTGAGCTGTTCTCCTGATGATGCGGGGTATCACAATTTGTTTATTATGAGTGCATCGTATTGGACTGACGATGACCTACCATTGACATATAATTTCGGTTATTTGTCGGTATATGATTCTGATACCGTAGCATTGGGAGATGTGTCACATGAGACAACTTTAGCATATACAGTGACAAGTCCGTCCAATATTGAAAGTGAAGGGTTACCAATAGGTTACAGTGGTGATAATTATATACGCTATATATATGTCAGAGTTTTTGATTATCTTGGAAATAGTGCAAGAAAAGCTAAAAAGATTCGAGTAACAGCAGGTGATCCACAAGAACAAGCTAAATATAAACAAACAACTCAACAAAATATTGATGATTCGGAAACTGAAGATCAAGAAAAAATTAAATTATTACAATTAGCTTCACAAAATGAAGATATTGTTAGTTGTAGTATGAATACACTATGTTCAACATTGAATCGTCAAGATTGTGATATAATTGATAATACATGTGGACCTTGTAAAGAAGGATATATTGGAACACCTGGATATGAAAACTCTAAATGTTATAGTCGAAATGATATTATGAACCGTGTAAATACACAAACTTCTTCGAATTATAGTAGTTTATCAAAAATATGTTCAAATAATTGTTATGGGAATGGACAATGTATATATGTTAATAAACGAGGAAATAGTATAGATGATTGTAATGAAATGGATTCTACCTGTCGTGCAAAATGTGTTTGCAATGATGGCTACCATGGAATATTTTGCAAACGATCTCTATCTATCAAAACACTTATACAAAATCAAATCAAATCACGATTAGATACTGTCTTAAATTTAGTAATAACATCTGATTTAGATGATACCAAAGTGGGTGATCTTGTTAACATTTTATATAAAAATTCAGGTAATCCTGATCAAATTAATCAAGAATCAATAAATGTTATGTTTAATATTGCAAATGATTTGACAAATTATTTCACTTCACAAATATTTACAAATAATGGGATAGTTTCATATCAAAATGCGAAGACTACAAGAAAAATATTACAAGTATTGGATAATATTGGTATTATACAGCGTGATATGGATGATATAAGTGATTCCCGTAGATTGACACCGGATCCATACATGTCTGACGACATGATCGAATTTGAAACTTTATTGATCGATTATGGGCAATTAAATATGAATTCTATGATGACTGGACAACAGGATGTAGAATCTATATACAGTACATATAAAAGTACAGAATTGGCACCAGCAGCACCATTAACAGGTACTATTGTGAATGTACCAATGACATCTTTATCTGAAATACTTGGCAATTTATTTGAAGTTTCTTTAAAATCTGGTTTTGATACAACTACTTCGGCTATATCTATAACTCAAGTGGAATCAGTAGCCATGTCAACAGAGTTGTATTATAGTGATTCTTTTCTTATACAAATGAATGATGTTGCGGATTGTACATCTAGTGATTGTACTGTTGTAATTACTATACCACATATGAACAGCCATATATATTATCAAAATACAACCAAATATGAAACCAAATGCGCCAAAGAGAGTACAGAATCATTCATATATCATTGTCCTGATGGTGCTGAATATACAATTACATGTCCTGGTGATCCATATAATGATACTTTAATTTATTCACAATGTGACTTTTTCGAAGCACCTGTATGCGTGGATTTGGTCACACAATATGAAACTCATATTTTATCCAATTGTTCAAGAATATCTTATACTCAAGATTCTATTACTTGTAGTTGTAGTGTATTACCATATGATACAGATGGGTTGAATAATTATCCAAGCTATCCTGATACTGTGAAGAATACTGTGCCTACATCTGATGGCCTTCACACCAATCGTCGCCTTCGTTCACGTGAAAAGCGCAGACGTCTTGGTGCAAACAATGACTATGCCTTGTTAGGGAGGATGGTATCGGTTCAAGTGTGGGAACACGATGTACATGTGCAAATTAAAGTACCTGATGTCCCTGACAATGTTCTCATTGCTTTGGGATCTTTTGTTGGTTTATTTGTAGTGACAGGAATAATTGTAGTTATATTTATGATATGTTCATATTTTCGAATATTTGAAGTATTACGTTTTAAATCCATTGTTGTTGAAGGTAATTATAATACAGATGGTACATCTGATGGCTACACAGGTATTCGTCGAAAAGATATAAAGACAGTTCTGAAACATGAAGCAATCGTTGAAGACTCTTGGCGTCATCAGAAAACGTTGACAACACAATATCCATTTAGTAATAGCACAGAATTGAGTAGTATTCCAGCTCCAATAGAGACATATGATGGTTCTGATCGGGTAAATATTGCTGCCAAGTTTGCAATACATTTGCGACGTCAGCTAGCGCTCATCTATGATTCAGTTTTGTCGCCACGCCCCTTTTTTAATGCCTATGAAAGAGCAATATGGGTAAATCATAGATTATTGGGAATTCTCAACGAAGATAAAATACCCGGGAAAGCATATGTATCATTATTATGTTTACTCACCGAGATGGTGGTCACAGCAGGTGTATGTGCATTTTTACTCCAAGAAATTTATAATAATAATGACACATACGCATGTAATAAGATGACAACTGAACAAGACTGTAACAGTAATTATGGTCCGACAAATTATCTTGCCAAACGCCAATGTGTCTGGAACACAGTTGATGTGGATACAACAGATGGTATGGAATATCGTTGTGATGTACCGAATATTAATGGTTGTGTTTGGGTACCGGTAGTCACAAGTCAAAAATATTCGAAATGTGAAATCAGTGATAGTCCTGCAGTCATAGGAATACAAGTAATAAGTTGTTTACTTGTCGCTACAGTAATCGTGTCTGGTCTGGTTCGCTTGTTGTTTGATTCTTATTTAGAACCTGTTTTGTTAGCTAGAAATGCACCTTGGTGGATATATGCTCCATCTACGCGCATATATCCAAATCCATCACATCGCAGATCATCTATTTCTACACACCATGACATACCGGTAACCAATACAAGTATTTTATATAATTTAGCAAACAATATTACATCTTGCTTTCAAACAAGTCATATAGATAGTGAGTTATCAATTAGAAATAAACATAAAGTGAATGTTGCAAATGATATAGGATATGCTTCGGAATTTGATCCATCATCGGATTTTATTGGTATTGAAAATAATAAAAATGTATCAAAAGTTGGTCCATTACAAAACATTGACGAAGATGAAGAATATGATAATTTTGTTATTGATAATGATAATGGTATTGAAAACAAGGATATATTGTTGAATAAAACAAGCTTTTTCGGAAGGTTTTTCAATGCTATTGGTGTTCGGTCTTCTGAGGATACTACTACTAATAAATCAACTAGCATTTCGAAATCAATGAGTCGCATGTGGAGTCGGAAAGTCGCTCCTGAAGGTAAAGATGGTCATGGTGATTTGTCAGAAGCTAGTGTAGAATCACTCGGTGAAAGCGTAGGTACTGCAACATCAAGTCAAAGTAGCGGTGATCGTGATGAAAAAATACAACCAACAAATCGTCAAAACTCTCTACGGTTTAATATGTCGAAATTTATGTCAAGAAGACAATCTTCATTCATGTCACAATTCAAATTGGTTATGTATGGGAATAGTCATGAAGGCGATGATGATGACAATGCTGATGTTGATGATGACAACAATGATAATAGTAATAATAATAAAGATATGACTTATCAATCAAGTCAATTTTGGAAATTGTTTGGTATTACACATTATAATATTCCTACAAAATTGGCAAAACCATTAAAAAAGAAGTATGAAGTATCTAAACGAATACTTGATCCATCTGGTCGGGGTGATTCCGGACATGTATTTATGTTTACAGGTGAAATTGAACGTAAACTTGATAATAATAAAAATAGAAAAGTTGTCGCTCTTGATACAAGTATGTGGCAAAAATTGAAAAAATTAAGTAGAGTTGGTATTGATACTGGACCATTAAGACGAGGTAAATTTATGATAGAATTAGATAGGATACGTATGGAACCGGAAGATGTGATGCTTGTTGGTAAAGCTATGTCTAAATCTGAAGGTGCTATCCCTGTTGCTACTACGCTAGCAGAATCCGTTGCGTTAAGACAGGCCTTTAGACAAAGTGAATTAGCTGCTGGTGTAACTGGTATCAATTCCCATGTAAACCCATATCGCTTACCAAACGCAGAACAAAACCATATATATAATAGTCATATAGATACAGCTGAATTGAGATACGGTTTAACTCAATTACGTAATGAGTTTTTAGAACTACCACCTAAAACCTTGCAAGAAAAAGATAAAAAATATGGTACGTCTTTATATACAGATAAAATAGAAGAGAAAGCATTTAAATTGAAAAAATTAAGAAGACAATGGGGATTAAGATCAAGCTGTATAAATGGATCAAATTATAAAAATGATAAACAAGTAGAATGGTATCATTTAGATAAATTTCGTAAAAGTATATTACGAAACATCCACAATCGGCGTAGTTTCGACGAAACTTTAAAATTTTTTGGTCACGTATATGAATCTACAATGACATCTTTGAAGAAAATGACTGGTATGGTGATAACAGATACTCCAACAATTCAAGAACAGCAATTAAGAGCACAAAAAGATTTATATGAATCATTGAATGATTGTGAAGATTTATTGGACGTAGTATGTAAAGAAAATATAATTACAAAAAATATTGCTCGAAAAATGGATGATAGATTTAGGTTAAGTGCCATGTCTGCAGATGAAAAGGGTAGAGCTTTACTAATCACTTTTATTAGTGATATGCTTGGTAGACAAACGAAAGAAAATACTGTCTTTTTAAGAAATGCTGAACAAAATTTAAGACCACCTGGGATGACTACAGTCTATGTTAAGACATTGGTAGTGTTAATTGTTATATATATAAATATATATATAGCTTGGTATGTATCAAATATATTAAAAAGACAACCTATGTTCTGGATCACTACATGGGCTATTGGAAGTGCAATGGTATTTATAATAAGTGTATTGGGATGTGAAACATTTAATATATTTATTGTGAAACATTTTATACCAAATGTTATTGTAAAAGCAATGACAAAAATTGGAAAATTATTAGATAAACATTTAGCAAAAATGATGCCATATATTGCCCACTATTGTGATGGGGATTGTACTGGTACTCGTGATAATACTCATGAAAATGATAATACTACTAGTATTGTGAATATTCCAAATAATAAAGAATATCAATATACATCACAATTACCTGTTAATGCATGTGAATTGTTATATGTTTCTAATCATTTAGCCAAACGTTTCAATACTTTACCGGAGTCTGTATTTATTCAACAATACAGAACATCATTTCCTGACAAAGCCGGAAAGAATTGGTATGACACAGCCTTAGATATTGATCATGCTCATGAGGTTTGTAATCCAATACCTCAACGAAAACAATCTACGCTTTTAGACGTATTATTATGGTTTGGTATTGATATAAGTATGTTTAGTGGTGGATATAGAGCAGTTCATGATGATGTGAAGGATGCAGAGATAGATATGGAAAACATTACTGAAAAACTGTTAATACGACAGCACACCGATGAAGCTAAAGATAATGACATTGTTGAGACTCCACTACAAGCAGCTATTCGCAAAGGATATGAGTCTGCGAAAGCAAAATTATTATTTCAGGAAGAACAACATAAAAGGATAAGAATACGCGAATTACAAAAGAAAAGACGTGGTGGTATTGTACTAGAAAGTATCACTGGATTACAAAATTTAAATAATGAAGAGGATATATCAATTCAAAATCCAGTGAATAAAGGTCAAAAACAAAGAAAATATAAAGCCAAAGAATCAACATCAATATGGAAAAATTTTGCATTTGCTATGGCAGGATTACCATTACCAGTACAACGATATATAATAGATTTTATATTTATTGTACCAATATTTCTTGTTTTGTGGATATTAAATAATGAACCTTGGTCGTATTTAGTAGCCACAAGTTGGTTTATGTTCGTTGGTGCAACATTATTATGTCCATGGTTTTTACTTTATTTAACTACGTTGATACAATCGGTTATGTTTCAAGTAAGACGTATTATCAAATTAGTTTTATTGCCATTTTGGATAACAATAAAAGCTTCAATTAACTTTGCAATAGATAAATGGAAAGCAAGAATAGCTCATTTAAATGCTAAAAGTGCAAAACAGGTGGATCGTGAAGATAATGCAAATGCAGATGAGATAGAAGCAGACGACGATGATAAGATTAAAGCATTAGATGAGCAAATTATAGCATATGATAATGATATTCGAGAACGTACCAAAAGTGTTATAGATATTTTACAAGGAAAAGCCAAACCAAGTAATCATGTTAGTGATGAAAGTCACAGTGCTGATTATGAGTGGATAGCTGTGAAAGGTTCTCATGAAGTTCAAGAAGGAGAACATACGATAGTAACAGATACAGGAACATTAATGGTACACAGAAAAAAGCATATTATGACAGATACTGAAAAGGATGCTTCGATGAATATGCTCAAAGAAACATTTGAAGGGAGAAGGCATACCTTAACAAATCATCCAAATAGATCCAATTCTATCGTGCATGATTATGTGACAAAAAATAAAAGTAATAATGAAACAAATCATACCATGAATGGTAATACTAATAATACGACACATGATATTGTCCAATCGAAAGAAAAATCGAAAATAAAAGAAAATCATAATAATAATGATTCTGATTCTGATTCTGATTCTGCTTCTGAGGCATCTAGTGATAATAATAATAATGATGTGAAAGAGACTGAGTTGATAAGAAATAATAATAATAATAATAATAATAATAATAATGCTGACAATATAAGACGGATGAGACGACAATCAAGATTACCATCAATGGCACAAATAGGTCAATTTGCAAAAATTGTAGCAGGTTATAAATTAAATGATACAGAAAGTGATACTGATTCGGCATGTACTGATTATTCTGATTTATCGCAAAATGATTCTAGTGTTAACACTGATGAATATCATGATTGGGTCAGTGAAGATAAATTAAATACAACAATTGTTGTACTACGTGACGAACAAGCTGCAGTATTAAAATTGATCGAAAAAGATCGCAAATGGCGTTGGGTTAGAGAGAAAGTTCATGAATTGTGTATGGCGGAACACGACCGTCAAGAGGCAAACAAAGCAGAAAGGGTAGGGTTATATGAACGGAAGCGTATTCGTGAGATACAACGAATTGCTGCCCGTCAACGTCGTGTAAGGCAAGCATTCTGTGATGCAGCAAAAGAACTGGTCATCGTTCGGCTCATGGAGAAACTAAGATGGGTTCGAATACGGGGAGCATTTAAGACTCATGCTCGTACAGTGTTATCAGCCCGTATGCAATCCAGAATGAAATGGAGACGTATTAGACGCGACTTCAAATCATGCTGTATTGAAGAATACAATCGATTACAATCATGTAAAGCGATGGACACTGCTGATGCGGAGATGCGTGCATTCTTATTGGCAGAAGAGAGACAGCGCGAATCATTGGAAATGCTCTATATGTCACAAGATGAAGAGTATATTCAATCTGTTTATACTGCATGGGCGAAAGCGGAAGAGGAAACGAGACAAGCAATGGAGCGAGAGGAAAGTTACTTTCGTGAAGTCATGGCTGGATGGGCAGCACAAGAGGAAAATGAATGCAAACTTATGCGATATGAGGAATGGACACAAAGAACTGGCCGTAAAAAATTGCGCCGCTCTATGTGTCAAGCATTATTACGAGAGAGTCGCCGAAGACAAGAAGTATGCTGCATGGAAAATGCTGAGAGAGAAATACGTGAATTGATGTATTTGGAATATAAATTGACACAGCGTAAATTAGCTCGAAAACGTATCTTCAAGGAAGCAAGAAGAAGAAAAATAATTGCTACATACTTACAATGGGATCTGGAACAAAGACGATGTCAAATGCGTAAAGCAATGTTACGTTATGCTCAAAGAGAGCGTAAATTATTACGTAAAGTAGAAATTCATAAAAAACTTCGTCGTAATAAAATTAAGGTCATGTTTATGGATGCTGCTAAGAGAACTAAAGAATTGGAACGTGGTGAAAAACATCGTATTCGTGAAAGTAAACATATGCGCAAAGAAGATTTGTTGGCAAGGTCTTTGAATAAAACGTGGAAAGCAGAAAGAGTTTATGAAATGAAGGTTAGAGCGAAGGCAGAAAGAAAAGCAGAGAGAGAAAAAATACGAATGAAGCGAGAAGCAGAGAAAATGCGCATTAAACGCGAGAAACAGGAGTTGCGGGATGCTCAATTGGCAAAGGAAAAGGAAGAAACTGAAGCTCGTTTGGCATTAGAAGAAGCAGAAAGACAAAAACGTGAAAAACGGGCACGTTTCATGCGTGGAGAAATCAATTCAGATGATTCATCACTGTCCAACGACAGTGATATCTCGATTAATGATGACGATTTGTATAAATCTGGAGTATTGAAAGAGATTTCATCTGATTCTGATTTGTCAGAATCATCTTCTGAGAAAGAGAAAGATAATGAAGAAGAAAATGAAGATGAGGATGATATTATGGCTATGATTAGACGTAATCGTGGACAAGGATCAGATGATTCGAGTCAAGATGGTAGTGTTGATGTTGATGAAGAAGCTCAAAGCATTAGTGTTAGCGATAGTAGTCGTGATAGCTCGGACAGCTATGGCAGTAGTAGTGAGTTTAGCTCAGATGCATCAGGTAGCTCGTTTTCTTCTGGAGCATCTGGTTCATCAAGCTATGATTCAGACTCACGGTCCGAATCAGAATCAGCAGACTCAGATTCAGACTCAGATGATGATAACAGTGATAGTGGAAGTGAAAGTGAAAGTGATAGCGATTACTAAAAATTGACCTATGTATATAAAAATGACTCAAAAATATTACATTTATCTATAAGTATATACCCCATAATTTGAATCCCAAATTATCAGGATACAAATACAACAATTTCGTGTTAAAAATTTCTAATATTAGACTAATTTTAAGTTAACAATTTATTAAATCTCATTCTAAGTTTATCTTGAATGCATTGCTTATTCTGCAGCAGGAGCAACATCAGCATCAGCAGGAGCGGTATCAACAGGAGCGGTATCAGCAGCTGGTATTTTTTCTTTATTTTTGTTGTGGTAAGCGGTATCCCATATTTGATGCCAGTAATTGATCTTGCCCTCGTCATCGAATTTGATGTTGCTCCAACCGTGCATGACTGCCGCGGTATCAGGAACATCTGCACCTGTTGCATCAGTAAGGTTGGCATTGAATTGATGCATCCACATAAAGCTTTTGCCAGTACCATCTATGACAGCTGCACCAGTGCCAGTAATGCTCTGATTTTTCATACCATACCATTGGCTCCCAAAGCCACCCATCATGGCTCCCAAATCCCCTTTAGCCTCATCACCTTGACCAAACTTCCAGGTTATTTCACCGGCAAAGAATCCGGCAAACTTAGGCATTACTTCCGCTGTCATTTCTTCATTAAATGTTCCCGTCATGAGTTGACTCTGCAAATCCATCATCTCTTTCAAAGATGTCATATTCTATGAATAAAAAAGTTATTATGATATATAAATAAGAGAAAGTTAGAGAATAAATCATTTTATAATATCACTAACATTCTAAAAGAGAAAGGGGGTTTAATCGCCAGTAAGATACAAACCTCCTATACATAGAAAATATCATGTAAATGCATTAAAATACTTACCTTAGTGGCAGTAACCATTTCTGATTCACCGATACTTGCAGCGGCTCCCATTTTTATCGATGATATTACGTTATTCAGCAGAAAATTATGTTCCCAGTGTAACCGTGCGTTTTTTATTTAGTGTTAAATTAGACGTAGTTTCTAAATTTGGCTCAATTTTGGGCTCAATTTTGCGGGAGTCCAAGAGAGTACGTGATTAGAACTCAGCGACACGCATCCATAGCCTATTAACATACATGCCAGTAAAGAAAGCTGGTGTTGGCGTGAGCCCCGGTGCAAGCCCATACAAGGCCCTGCCACATCAAAGCCCTGCCTCGCATAGTACGAGTAGTACTAGCAATATCAATCTAAATAGTGTTGATAAAAAACCTAACCTGAGTCTATTTGGTTACAGTCTGTCACACTTAAACAATTCTACCTCTTATATCGTTCTTACTACTGCATTGTTCGTCACAACATGCGGTTATAGTTACTATCAAGAACTTGTTATATATTCGTGGTTTCAACGCAAACTAGGTGTATTTACAACCATGTTGTACTTTATAGGATCTGCGTTATGTATAATTGTTGAAAAACTTATTGTAACAGGACTAGCTCCTATGGATAGACGTTCACCTTGGTCCTTTCATATACTTTTGTCTTTCCTGAAGTTGGGTGCTCAAATGTTGACAAATATGGCTATGCAACATATCAATTATCCAGCTAAAGTGCTATTCAAAAGTGCTATACCAATTGCTCAGATGTTTATTGGTATTATATTTTTACAGAAAAAATATAAGTATCGAGATTATTTAGTTGTTGTATTACTATGTTTAGGGTTAGTTATATTTTTAACAGGAAATTCAAAACAACCTGATGCAAATATTTATGGTATTGCATTAGTTACATTATCTACACTTGGTGCAGCTAGTATACCAATGGTACAAGAACATTGTATGAACATATATGGAAGTTTACCAAATGAAATCTTGTATTTTTCATTTATAGGAGCTAGTACATTATCACTGATAGCAGCTATAGTAACAGGAGAATTCATACCAGGTATGGCGTTTTTAGCCAGTCATGATACAAAGTTACTACCAAATAATTCCAATTATCATTCCCATCAACATGAATATCATGTAATTAAGGCGCCCTGGTTATCACTAATTATGTTATGCACTTTAGGTTATTTAGGTGCACATTGTTCAACAGCAATTACTCAACATTTTGGATCACTTGTGAATGGTATAACTAGTACAGCAAGAAAAGCTACAACGATTGGTTTATCCTATTTTTTATTTCCAGAAGAGCATCCTTTGACAATACAACACGCTTTTGGTAGTATCATATTTTTTAGCGGTTTAATAATGCGACTTTTTCATAAAAGCAGTGATAGTAGTGGTAATTATCATCTTGATAAAAAAGATGAAAATTTGGATAATACTACAACTACTATTATTACTAATAATAATAATAATAATAATAATAATAATAGGTTGGAGGATACTAACATGCCAACTAATAATACACAAATTTATGTGTAATTGTAATATTTGAATATGATCGAATGATAATAAATATATGTTTTTATTGTTTTATTTAATAATTTATATCATATAAATGTGTTAAACAAATTATTTTCTTATTTATTAGTAGTAGTAGTACGTAACTCTTTCAAATATTTATAGACAACAGAAAAATCTTGATCGCCCATACCTTTTTCCATAAGAAGACGGTATAATTCATCAGCATGGTCCCCCAATGGGAGTGTCGTATTACTATTGCGTGCAGCATTGATTGCTAATCCTAGATCCTTGCTCATAAGACCAGATGCAAACCCACCGGCATAGTCATTGCTGGAAGGGACATCTGACATGACACCCGGGACAGGATTATATGTGTCAGAGGACCAACATCTAGCAGTACTAGTATTAAAGACACTAGATAATACTGCTGGATCAGCACCCAAACTTTCACCTAAAGCAAGAGCTTCACTTGTACCAATCATTTGAATTGCTAAAGCAAGATTGTTACACAATTTGGTTGTACTACCTGTACCATTATCACCACAATGTACGACATTTTTACCCATGGCCTCCAAATATGGTCTAGCACGTTCTAATGTTAGAGGATGTCCACCCACCATGAAAGTCAACGTGCCTGCTGCAGCACCTCCAACCCCACCGGATACGGGTGCGTCAATCATAGCGAGATCATAATCTTCCGCTTCACGTGCTAACTGTTTGGAAATAATTGGATCTATTGTTGAACCATCAATAAGCAGTGTACCAGGATTAGCATTGGCAAAAATACCATCTGGACCACGCATCACACCCTCTACATGTTCACTCTTGGGTAACATTGTAATCACAGTGTGGCACTTCTGAACGAGGTTAGCAACCGATTTCTCTGTGAAAGCTCCCAGACTCTTAGCAGCCTTCAAATTGTCAACACTGAGGTCGAATGCCGTAACTGAACCTGGAAATGCCTTCAATAGATTTGCTGTCATGCCAATTCCCATGTTTCCTACTCCAATGATACCAATGTTAGTCGTAGCTTGCGCACTGAACAAGCTCACTACGCTTCCACTAGATTTCTTACTGACACGTCTTAATACATTCATGTCGATACAATGAATTAAAACTTGAGTCTTTTAAAATCGATAAATTTGTCTTTTCAGAGGTTTCCCATTTCTTGGCGCTAATCCTCACCCACCTTTCGAGATTTTCCCTAAATTATTGACGTAGTTTCGATGATGTGTCATTAACTTTCCAACTCAGTGTTTATCGTGCCATGAATTTTGTATTTTGCTTGATATTTTTAGTATTAGTCCAAACCTACGGATTTAATCCGTCATCTCGAGTGGTTTCAAATGTCATGAAGCATCACACGCTTCAAAAAGGCTCTTTTTTAGAGATGCGGTGGGGTTTAAAGCCCAGAGGCAATATCCCTCAACCTAACGTCGCTGAGGGTGTTTCTCTACGTGATACAGTCCCATTTGAGCTGCGTGGGTTTTCGTTACCACTAGTTGTGTTTGGTGTGGGTGTGGCTTTGACACTAACCTCGTTTGCGGGTTTTTTTTTGAATGACGGTGATGGCGATGGCGCTTTGTCATCTCTTGGTTTTGTGTACGGTATTCCTGTTTTTCTTATTGGATTATCACTATGGTACGCAGAAATTCCTCCTGTTGAAGTCGTAACAGATGAAAAGGGACAGTCAGCTTTTGAGAATTTGGCGAATGACACGATGCAAAAAATCAAGCAGGATGTGACTAGGCATCGTTACGGTGACGACGCCCATTTAGATTCTACATTAGAGGCATTAGGTTTAAAACTTCCACAGAAAAAGTTCCCTCGTTTTCAAACGATTGTACAAGAGGAAACAGCTGAGGGAGAATTAAGTTTTCTTATGATATTTCAATCACTTGAGACACCATTTAAAGTCTGGAATGACCCAGACAGAGTTGCAAGATATAGTCGGTTTTTTGGACCAGGAGTAGAGGCTAGTGTGGAGAAGATTGATGCGGAGAAGAGATTAGTAGGACTACGTCTAGTAACGACTAGTAAGAAACCTGAAGTCGAAGTAAATACTGAGGAGTCTACGTAAGAAATTTTGTGTTAAAGATTAATAAACGTACATAATACTGGGTTGAAATCTGAAGTCGCGAACATTTCCCTTCGGTTATAAGAATAGAATCTGATTTTCAACACTATTTTATTCGTTTTCATCGTGAGTAGACATAGATTTGTCTCAATTCATTTAATCAATCAACCTTTGCATGACGATCATTGATAAGAATGATGTTTTATCAGGGTAGCTTCTCATGAAGTATCAGCAGCCATTGGATTTACTTTTGACTACTACTTTTGTACGCTGATACGTCGTAGCAGTTAGGATCCATCATGTTACACTTGGTTGCTATTGCAGCGACAATCGTCGCACGGTTCTGCACCACTCCAATTTGCCCCAACCACTGAAAAAAGCGTTCATTGTGATCAATCATTGAGATTCCGTATTCTTTGAATGTAAGATACTTACCAATTAGTTGATGACTGCTGGAGAATTTCTCATGATGATGTGTTCCACTGCTAAGATCTTTCATGTGAACTGGTCCAATTCCTGGGATTTGATCCAGCCGTCCATTTAGCGGTGCTTCATCGAGAGAAAGAGAAAGAGAGTGTGTGTATGTATGTCAGTACAGAAATATTCATTGATGGCTATATGTAACACGATTCAAGTTATATGGATAGTACCTGATACCCACTCCAGAAGCGTGTTCTGCGAAGTCTGAGAGTGACTCGGATCGAACTTGGTTTCCTCATGTGCAAAGGGGTACTTGGTTGTTCCTCGCGCTTGTGATGAAGTCTGGCTACTCTGGCTCATGGTGTTAAATTGAAACTTTATAACTCGTAAGATAGCTTCCTCCTTGTTCAAACTATTTGTTCGCATGCTGTCATGGACTTCTGGACATGACAGATTCACGTCGGTCATGTCCGTGAGTCCATAATCACCGATTTACATTTAACGCTTGATACTACAAACTGCGTGCCAGTGTGGATAGTTAACAAGTATTCATTGGTAGTATTATTGGCTTCTACTGTCTTTTGAAGTGTTTATAAATTGATTAGATGTGGGGAATACGTAGTATTTCTCGTTTAGCACGCCAAGGCGTGAGACAACAAAGTCGGAGGCAAATGAGTGTGAAAGACCTATATCCTGATCGTGCTGCTGCGCGAGCGCGTCCTGATTATAACCAGCAATCAGCAGGTGCTTTCGAGGCGGGTGAAGATGGAGCGATGGAATATATGTCCTTATTTACTGTAATGCTAACGATAGGGGCCTTCATGTATCTACCATTTGCGAAGTCGCATCAAACTTTAGATATGTGGGCACGATTAGAAGCTAAAAAGCGATTAGAGATGAAAGAAGATGGCGATGAAGCTGAATATGGCACTTGGCATCATGAAGCTGATATTCAAAGATGGGGAAAAGAATAAGTAGTTATTGGAGGAATGAGGCGCTGCGCTGCACTGCGCTGGGCTTGTAGTTTAGCAGATAGCATTCATGTTTAATCATTTTATATTATATGACCATATAAAATAAATCTACTATCTATCAAATACTACTATACTACAAGTAATATATACTATTTTTTGAATGCGGTACGTACTAGAGCATTTGTAGCCATTTCATCACCATGTTGTTTTGGTTTATATATTTTTTTCTCTTTTGCTATTCTTTTTCGTCTTTCTCGTTCAGCAAGTGATATAGCACCACCTTCCGTTTTTTCGAATACTGCTACAGCACGACCATATGTGTGATTGTAACGGCGATCTTTGTTTAGTACATCTTGTGTTTGATCACCACCAACGCTTGTACCATTCTTTTCAATTAATGTATTTCTTACATACAATGGCAACATCTGTGATTTAATCCGTCCACTTAATTTATCAACCATTTTAGTTCTTGTATTTGTCATCACATTTTCAGCAGCATAACTTTTTAAACGATATTCCGGTCCACCAACTTCAGCAAATGACTTTGGTATTGGTATTAATGCAGGCATTAAATGTAAATTAGCTTGTTCATTACCTCCATCACGTATATGAGTTTTATATCCTGCACCAATAAAAGCTTTTTTAACAATATTCATTTCTATTTTATCTTTCTCATCAGGTGTTGGTGTATATTTTAAGTCACCTAAATTAACATTATATTTATTCTTTTTAGCAGCTTTTGCTCTTTCAAATTCTCCACGGGCTTCAGCAAGTCTTCTTTCTTTTTCTTTATTATTCAATTCTCGAACTTTTGTCTTGCGTGCTTTACTCATGGCTTCATCGTAAGTTTTCTGGGGGTCATTCGTCCATTCATCGTACTTGTATAATACGCGTTCTTGAGCCTTTTCAGCCATTGTAGGCGGTTTATATACTTCTTCTTCTGAAAGTATATCAGTACCAAACGTTTCAACAGATCCACCACCAATGGATGAACCATCATAACTGCCACTTGCTATCGCTAATGATTCTGTCATAGCTCGTACTTCAGCATGTGCAAGTTCAATTTCTTTTTGTCGTTTTAATTTTCTTTCTTTTTTCATTAATTTTTCCTGTTCAATTTCACCAGGTCGTTTTCGAACAATAATATCCGCTGATGTCATTTCATAGGGAGATACACCTCCCACACTAGCTGCTAATCCTCCACTAACTTTCTGTTTTTTTTATCTTTTTCTTGAGTCTTGCAGGTGGTGGAACAGTCAGCATAAGGCCATTCGGATGTCTAATTTTTTCTTTCATGTCTGTAAATTCTGTGAATTGACTATTATCATCATTATCATACTTTTGTGCAATAGCATTTCCACCTACGTTTGACATTAATTGTCCATCTAACCCATATCCTTTCTCTTTATCACGATTTGTTTTATGATATAATTTCAGCGGTATTGGTAAACCTGAATCTTCATATTGTTTTCTTAATTCCATTCTTTTTTTTCTCATTCTTATATTACTCTTTCTATTAGCTTCTTTCCATGTTCGTAATTGATATAATAATGCATCCATCTCTTCAACTCCAGCTGTCATATCATATTCTTCAGCTGTTCGTATAATACGATCAACAGACTCTAATTGTTTCAAAAAACCTTCAGCTCTCAATTGTTGTTCCATTCTACGATTTTCAGTTAATAATATTTTACTTTCTCTTTCATGCTCCTTTTTGAATAAATAATAAAAATATATAATACAATTTTAGTTACTACCGGAATAATAGTAGAGATTAAATTAACTTACCTTCTCAAGTTCTTGCCGTATAACCATAACAAAATGACCAAACCGATCATTTTTATATTCCATCGCAGTTTTTTGTAATCTTTGCCATTGACCTTGTTGTACAAATAATGCTTTCACTTGAGCATCTTTATGTACTTGATCAGGATCACTTGATGCAAGAGCATCACTGGTAGATAAAATATTTTTCCAACCTAATTTGGAATGTACAGATTTTAATGCATCTGGATCATCCTGATATAATAAATGTTCTTTACCTCCTCCACCACGTAATACAACATCTAATGCATCTTCTGATCTAGTATTACCACGAAACATATGAGCTTTTTGTTTTCTTGATTCTTTTTGTAATTTTGAATAATAATAATCACGATATTGTGGATATTCTTTATTTAATACTTCAGGATAGAATGTATCACCTGGTTGCTTAATAGGAGGATGAAGTAATGTTCGATCAACAGGGTTTGATAATGTGGATGCATTATTCAATAATAACCTTTCCAATAAACGCATCATATTCCGTAGTACCTGATGTAATGTTAATTCAGCATTTGTTCTCGCATATGTTCTTTCTGCATAAGTCAAAAATTCATGAGATGGAATTGATTCATCTTGTTTACGAAGATATTGTTGTTCTAAATCTTTCTGTTGACGTAATTTTCCAAGATCAGCTTTATCAACGCTTTCCTTACCAAAGCCTAAATCGCCCCACATCACCCCAGTTTTTGCAGGTTCGTCTCGCGGACTTGTAGGTGGGGTAGTATCGATAGAATCTGGCGAATCAGGTCTATATGCACATCGATTTGGACAATTTTCTCGATAATACCCGATATTACCACACAAATTACACTTTATTCCACGCTTGGCCCGCACGGCTCGCAATCTCACCTGATCAGTAGTACTCAGGAGTTTCCACTCTTTTGCTAACTGCTTTCTTGCAGCCTCATTGGGACCATTAATATCCATTCCCTCCTTATAACCCAAGTGCTCTTCTGTCAGCTTCTGAGGTTCTTTAACAGCGTATTTCCTTTCGATTCGAGGCGGCTCAACGCCATTTAGGATATCAGATCGCGACAGAGGCATATTTGTATATTATAAATGATTCTCACTGACACATATACTCTGTATATTTTACTTACGAAGTCATCGATACCAAAAGTGTTACAATTCGTTGCTAATCACCTGTAACAGTGGTACCTTTTACTACAGAAAATTTATGCAGTACTATAAAATTCCTTAAAGAATTACCTATACGGATACACTTCCACTTAATAAAGTATCTGTTTCATAAATATCTACTTTATCGTGATTGTTTCCGTCCATTATAACTGCTATATATTTTCCGTCCATACTGATAGTATGTGAAAGAGGAAATCCTGCTGTGCCTGATGCGGTAAATACATCAAAAGACCAAGTATTATTTGAATGATTTTTCTTTCCAATAGTATATTTTCCATAATTATCAGCATCTGATGTAGAAGTGTTATAACCAGTGGTCACAAATCTATAATCACTTGAACCTTTTGCTACTCTAAAACTTGTTCCATCACAAATGCGTTGTGCTATTTTTTGATTTTGTCGTAATCGTGTTAATGATGTTCCACTAAAACTTGTTGATGTATCTGTTGATGAAGATGTATTTGTTAATATTAAATTATCACTTGTGGATTTAGTTTCTATTGTTTCAACTTTAATATTGTCGTCAAAAGTATTCACACCTGTAAATGTTTGTGTTCCTGCTAATAAAACATCGCCTGTCCCACCTGATGTTGCTGATATTTGATTATTAGTTATTGTTATATTTGTTCCTGCCGTTAATGTATCTTGTTTTAAATTCATACTAATATCTAATACAGATAGATTACTGGTGTGTGCTGCACTTGTTGTTTCTAGTGAATTGACAGAAATATCTAATACAGATAGATTAGTGGTGTGTGATGCGCTTGTTGTTTCTAGTGAATTAACAGAAATATCCAACACAGATAGATTGGTGGTGTGTGATGCGCTTGTTGTTTCCAGTAAATTAACAGAAATATCTAATACAGATAGATTAGTGGTATGTGCTGCACTTGTTGTTTCCAATAAATTAACAGAAATATCTAATTCACCCAAATGATTACTTATTGTTGTAGCATAATTATGGTCATCATTTAATGCAGCAGCTAATTCATTGAGTGTATTCAATGTACCAGGGGCACTATCAACTAAACTACTAATTGAAGTATCTACATAACTCTTTTGTGCAATTGTATTTGTATCAACAGCCAATGACACAGTTCCTGTGTTTCCACCACCACTCAGTCCTGTTCCAGCGCTTACACCTGTAATTGTTCCACCTGATGATGATGATGAAGTTGATGCTAATGTTTGACCATACATCGCATTACTAAACACCTCTAAATTTAATCTAGGATTTGCATATACTGACATTATAATATATATATTTATAATATAAAATGAGTAAAAACAAAGATATTATTAATTGGTACGATGTTATTGATAAAAAGTATTTAACAACGAGTGTCAATCCTAATTATGACGATTACAAAGAATTCACTGGACATAAAATAAAATTCCCATCAAAAATGTTACTAGTAGGAAATTCCGGTGCAGGGAAAACACAATTATTAGCATCAATTATTAAATTATTCAGTGATAAAACTAGAAATAAAAAGAAAATGGGAACATTCCGTGATATTAAAATTATTACACGAAACAAAGATAATGATCCTATTTACAAATATTTAGCTGATAAATCTAACCAAATACAAATTTATGAAAACGATTTGTCAAAAATTGAATTGGATAAATATGATAAAGAAGATAATCATCTTTTAGTTTTTGATGACCTTGTCATGGAGAAGAATCAAACACCTATATGTGAAACATTTATCCGGTGCAGGAAACAAAATTGTATGGCGATTTATTTGTCGCAATCATATTATCAAACACCTAAAATTATTAGAACTAATTGTGATTACATTGCATTGCTTAAAATATCAGGCACTCGTGAAATTAATTCTATTTTACGAGAATGTTCATTAGGTGTGGATAAAAAAACACTACATAAGATTTATGAATATGCAACTAAAGATAAATTTTATCCTCTTTTTATTGATATGATTTCTGAACCTGAAAAGCGATTTCGCAGAGGAATATTTGAAATCATTGATGTGAATGAGTTTACATAATAATTTATACAACATATATATAAATGTACACTGTAACAAAAATTGAAGAATTGTTAGAGAAAACCAGATTGAATTGTGTTTATCGTGAAAATATACATCGGAAGCAATTTTATTATTACAAAGGCTTTGAAAAATATTTTCAAATACCATTAATAGTATTATCAGCTATTAATTCAGTAGTCAGTGTTGGATTACAAGCATACACTGCTCAAAAAAATGTATCAGCTATTAATTGTTTATTATCATTACTGTGCGGTATTATTTCTAGTATTGAATTGTATTTAAATATTAGTGAAACAATGGAAAATGAAATGAAAATGAGTAGAGAATTCTATCAACTATCAATAACCATTTATAAATACTTAAATTTACCACGTGATAGTCGCAGTGAAGATGAAAAGGAATTCTTAAATAAAACATATTCGCAATATGCAAAGCTATGTGAAACATCTGCACTTCTTAAACAAAAGTTTCAAAATGACCATTTGGTTAATAATAATGCACCGTTAACAATAGAAGATAGTGGTAGTGATGATAGTCATAATAGTCAAATGAATTTAGATGCTTTAAATAAAAATACGTGTGCAACAGATGATGTTGGTGTGCCTAATCATGTTTGAGTTTACATATTGGCTTTAGTTTTTTTGTTTTTGTTGAATGTAATACCAAAAAAAGAAGAAAATTCATAATTATTCATCACAATATTATGAAAAATTACTTTTATGATGAATGGCTTAAAAATTAACATGCAAATATTGACTTATAACTCTTGTTCGTCTTTATTACATCTAGTGCAATGACTTGAACCAATTGCTAGTGCTTCAGTACCTTTTGGACATCTTGTACATACATGATTTCCTGTAGTATTAGCAAATGTATTATGCTCACAAAACCAACAAGTTTCTAATGCCCCTCTACTATGTGTGCCTACTGGACAATCATAACACTTTGATGATCCTTTTGGTGAGTATGTACCAGCAGGACAAGGTGAGCATTCTGTGTTACCTGTTGTGTTTGTGAAAAATCCTCCTGGACATGGTGTGCATTCACTTACATCATAGTAGCCATTATAAGTTCCTTTTGGACACTCCAGACAACTATGGTGATATGCTTTATATGCGTATTTACCTTCACCACAACCAACACATCCTGTTCTTGCATTTAATGATACTAAATGTTTGAGACATACTTTGCATTCACTCGCTCCTTCAATATCACTATAAGTCCCATGTGGACATTCTCTGCACGATGAGACATTTCTATTACCGTATTCGGTTGAGAAGGTTCCCGCTGGACATAGACTTATAGATGTGCTTCCTGCTTCTTCCACATATGAACCAGGTGGTGCATTGGTGCATTCTGTTGATGCACCTTTACTGTATGTACCCACTGGACAATCATAACACTTTGATGATCCTTTTGGTGCATATGTACCAGCATGGCAAGGTGAGCATTCTGTGTTACCTGTTGTGTTCGTGAAAAATCCTCCTGGACAGGGTGTGCATTCACCTGCATCATGATAGTCATTATAAGTCCCTTTTGGACACTTCTGACAATTATTCCCTTTATACGCGTATTTTCCATCACCACATCCAACACATTCCGTCCTTCTATTGTTTGATTGCAAATGTTTAGGACATGCTTTACATTCACTCGCTCCTTCAATATCATTATAAGTTCCATCTGGACATTCTCTGCACGATGAGACATTTCTATTGCCGTATTCGGTTGAGAATGTTCCTGCTGGACAAAGACTTATAGATGTGCTTCCTGCTTCTTCCACATATGAACCAGGTGGTGCATTGGTGCATTCTGTTGATGCACCTTTACTGTATGTACCCACTGGACAATCATAACACTTTGATGATCCTTTTGGTGAGAATGTACCAGCACGGCAAGGAGAGCATTCTGTATTCCATGTTGTGTTTGTAAAAAATCCTCCTGGACAAGGTGTGCATTCACTTGTCCCATGGTGATTATTATAAGTCCCTGTTGGACAATGTAGACAATGTCTACCATTCCGTTCATATTTGCCTGAACCACACGGGATACATTTCGTTTTATCTCCATCAGCAGCAATATTTCCCGCAGAACAAACTTTGCATTCACTTGCTCCTTCAATATCACTGTAAGTTCCATCTGGACATTCTCTGCACGAT
>JACKZZ010008915.1_pt1 | contig 25236 bp, 41 predicted proteins | sample 8027871 | NCBI WGS metagenome assembly JACKZZ01 (sample SAMN15724774, study PRJNA655200) | protist metagenome | isolation source: fluorescence activated cell sorting (FACS) single amplified genomes of... | place: USA: West Boothbay Harbor, Gulf of Maine | collected 2000-07-19 | reverse complement strand
TGCATAAAGCACCAAGAACCCCACTCGCATACGCGGTAAGTAGACATTATATTAACAATTTAGCTACATAGGGAGGGGGATTCCTATATACCTAATTGTATCATGTATAGTAGATATGGCAAAATAAAATTTGTTATATACAACGGGAAGAAAAAAAGAATACTTAAAGAGAGGGTATTTTTAATCTAATGTGTTTCTATCTCCAGGACCTCCGGGTGCTTGAGTACACTGTTGAGTTCTGGGACATTGAAAATATTTATCCATTGACACTGTGAGATCTAAATGTCCTGTAGCTCCTCGTTCGTATATACACATACGTTCGTCAGTTTCAGGATCTATATATTGTCGTTTGAGTCTACAAGAAATTGTATTGGAAGTGGTAGGAGGTACTGCTTTCCGACGGCACTCCATAGGTTCAAGTCCTAATATTTTTTGAGGCCATCGTAAAGGATCTGTATTCCACAGAGTACAGTGGGTTTTATCTTCATCGCCTGTATACATTCTACCTTCCGCACTAGCTGTGACCGGAGTAAAAAGTAAAAATAGACTAATTAAAATAGCCACTATTTTACTGGAGCCTTAGTTCCAAACTTTCTTTCATATGATGGATCATTTGCATAGGCATCTGCCCACCTATTTTCAGTGAATGTTGCAAAGTCAGTTAGATCTTCGATATCAGAATAGTTTTCACCAATCCACTTATCATGATCTGATAACACCTTTTTCATGTCAGCAATATCACGAGCCATATTAATTTCATCTTCTAAAGCCATTTTACTAGTAAGTTCACTTACTTGACCCTTAAGTGTTTCAATTGTCTGTGCTTGTTGTGCTGTCCACCAAACAAAAGCGCTGACCTGCATAACGATTGCGACAACAACACCAATTCCAAATTTCATATTCATTTAATCATCCTTACAATTGCATCCGCTATTTTTAGCACCTACAAATCCTGCTACTACGCCAACAATGCCTGTGATACTCATCTGTAATAGTTCTACAATATTTTGATCTAATTCAGTATCATGTTCTGCTGCCATCATAAACTCGTCTACTACAATAAGTCCTAGCAAGCCCATTAACCCTACTGCTAGTATTAAAACTATAATACCTTTAATATCTATTTTCATTTCCAATATCTCCTGTTAATATCTCTGTACTTCTGAATATATTCGTTTACTGCTTTATTTACTGGTTTTTTTACTATTTCAGAAACTCTCTCACTTAAAAGAGGGTCAAAGTGTAAATCTTTAAAATTTATAATATAATCTGCTTTAGAAAAATCTGCCTTCTTATTCCAATTGTCTAAAAAGTCTTTTGAGCCTTTATTTGGATCTATATGTAATCCAATCATAGCCCACCTATCTTTTAATATTTGTTTAGTTACTTCACAAGTAGTCCACTTTTCAAAAGGAGCCCAATTAAAGTCTTTTATGTGATTATATTCATCTTCGTTAAGCTTATTAATTAAAACCTTAGATACAAACATATCTGCTATAATTTCATAATCTTCTGGCATACTTTTGATAAATACAGTAGTAAAATTATCAGGCTGTAAATATGGACTATGGGTATTAAAGTTTTGAAATACAGAGTGTGTTTTTAATTTAGTGGCAACTGTTTTTCCAACATCACTTAAATCAAATTCTTGTGGATGAGCGTCTCCAGTAGTACTTACACTAGGTAAATTTAAAAAATATTCTGGATTCGTATAGAATTTAAAACAATTTGTTAAAAAACTGCCACAAGCTCCTCTTGGAAAGTGAACTCTGATATTATTTGGATCTCTTGTCTTAGTCATTTAAAATTTCGATTATATTATTATCGTCATCTAGTTTTATCTTTAACTTCTTACAGGCATATCTTGTAGACCTATTTGTTGCAGTTAATTGTCGTGACGCCATTCGTTTTGCTTTCAGACACTCAGACATACCATCTCTGACAGTATATTCTTTAAGCTCTGATCCGTTCATAAACAGTAGTAAAACAAACTCTACCGTAATCATTTACTATATCCGTTCTGCCTTAATTTTTCTATATTATCTTCTAAATTCATAATTCTTTTCTCATAAAACTCAAGTGTCAGTTTTTGTTGTTGATCAAAGGGTGCTTTACCTTCTTCAATCTCCTTTGTTAACTTGTCCAATTCACTTGCAAGATGTTCAATCATCATGAACTGTTCATTATCTGCTGGTAGACTTCCCATCTCACCACGAGGCCATTTGATTCTAAACTCAGTGTTCATTTCAAGATCTGCTATCATCATAGTCTGCTGAGTTTCTATTTGGTTTAGTCTTTCTACAATACCAAAATACGCCCACGTCGCAACGGAAGCACCTGCAATGAGACTTATCATATTACGTAGAGGTAAAGATACCTCTGTACTATCACTTAACTTTGCCATCTTTTTCCTCTACAACAGCCTCTTCGTAATATACAATGATATCTGTTTGTTGATTTAAAAATCGTTTTAGCTCTGCTACATTTAAAGCTAAATTTTCATAATCTTTCATACTAAGAGCAACAAACGCAACAGTGCCATGAATTTCCTCAAACTCTTTTAAGAAATCATCGACATTTTCTGAGTTTACAACATAAACTTTTGTGTCAGTTAGCTGGACTGGCTTCGGTCTGGCTACTAGTGGTATCTGTACTTTCTGTACCTGAGTTACCACTTGAACTTCCTTCTCTGGTCTGCTGCAACCATTTAGGAAGAGCATACTCAGAAGTATCACCAGAGTCGCGCATAATGTCCCGCCATACGTTGGCAGTCGCACCATTCATTTTACCTTCTAATTTAGAAGCATCTTTGATGGCATCTTGAACCAAATCTAATTGTTGAAGTTTGTTTCTTAGATCATCACCATATGCTTCTGATTTTTGTAGGGATTTTTGAAGTTCTTTATTAAGTTCTCCTACTTTAGCCATCTCACTTTTAACTAAGTCAAGACTAGACTCGGCTGTGTTAACAGCGACTTCTAGTTTAGCGTTATTTTCTCGGAGAGTAGCAATACGAGCTTGAGTGTCGTTGTAGTACCAATAAAATACACCCGACAAACAAGCTATTAACATACCCGCTACTACAGCTATTTTAATACCCATAGCATTATTGTAACAAATATGTAATGATTAGCAAATGATTTTAACCAAAAGGTTTGATATGACAGAAATTTGGCACCGTCATTTTTTTGACAGTGCCAAAGATAAGTTTTTTGACTATAAACCGCTAGGAACGATCACATAATGAATAGATAAGACTACGCCAACAGAAGCAGCAAGTCCAACCATCATTTTTAAAAAGTCTTTTCCTATTAGTGGAAATACAACTTTAAACTTTTCCTTGCCTGTCATAGTTGCCATAGCAAGTTCACGTCCACATAATAGTCCAACGAATACCCAAGTTGTTGACATAGGTATATCGTTAAGCTCTTTAAAGAAGAATAAGATAACCCAATATACAGCATCAATAATTGTAGCAGAACGAACATAACGGGTATTATGCTTCTCTAAAACAATATTTTGAATCTTACCCCCACCTTCTCTAAACATGAACCAAAGCCCGCCTACAAAGATAGCAGAAATTGCAAACATCATGTCAGCAGGAATCTGTCTTGGTAAAAACACTGCAATATTTGCGATATCATGAGATAACCAAGTCCACCATAAAAAGCCAGTAGTAATCCACTGTCCTATTCTCCACCAGCGTTTATGTTCTTCTTTAACTGGTTTAGATTCGTCTAAAATTTTAGTTACACCGATCCATATAGCATAGGCAGCAACAGCAGCTACAGCATATCCCATCATAGATTTCATCAACATTTTTTCTAGTACAAAAGTAGAAGCAAATGCTGAAAGTACTAAAAATGAGGTGCTTACAGGTACACCGATTCGCGTTAGTAATAGTAGAAGTCCAGGGGCTAACGCGTGATACCACTGAATTTCTTGGAAGGGAATTTTATTCAGTCTTCCATAGGAGATGTCTCCCCCGTAGGTAAACCATCCGTACCATAATGCCCATAACAAAACAGACGAAGCAGCAAGCCACATCGTCCTCCAATGAAATCGTTCGTTGTTAGAAGCAATCCAAGTACCGAGAGTTTGTACTGAATCATTTGCTATAACTGAATACGCAGCAAATAAAAAACCAACACCCATCCAAAGAGTTAAAAGTTCCATTTTAATTTCTCCTTAGAAAAGTAATAAGAGGCCACTAGGCTTCTTATTTTCATTATAGTACAAAATTGTTACAGTTTTGTGAAATTTAAAAATAAAAATTGGCTGTGGAGGATGGAGTCGAACCAATGAGCAAGTTAAATTAGTAAGATTGTGCTAATCTCCACATCAAATAAGCTTTACTTTCAATGGGGTCGTATTTTGCATCCTCGGCACGCAGGTTACTTACAATAGTTCCAGGAGTCGGATCGACAAAATGTGGCATACTGTAGCGTGTTTGATCAATGTGTGTATTTACAACTCTATGTTTAGTAGATACAAAATAATCATTAGTCCAACGTTGTAGTAAGTCACCAATGTTGACTACGACACCGTTTTCTGCATAGGGCACAGGATGCCAGACACCTCCTAAATCCTGTACTTGAAGCCCCGGCACATCATTAATCTGCCATAACAAGGTGATGGTGCCGTAGTCGCTGTGTTCACCAATACGCATTTGCTTGTCCTCTAGTGGACCAGTGTACGCAGGGTAGTGAATTACTCTTGTTGTATTATATGGATTTTGATGAGCATCTACCAACGTAGTGCCCGAGTCTAGGATAGTATCAAATTTCTCAAGTATACGCAGAGTTAAATCATCTGCAATATGAATAGTTTCTAATCCTGTTGTACGCAGATCAACTTCTGTAGGCCAAAGTGCTTCAGGCATACGAGTATTATTGTAATTAAAACTTTCTTTCATGTCTTTAGGAGCAGTTGGGTCTACATTTTCTGCGCCCATAACACTGTATCCTAAATTATTTTCTGCTTGATAAGAGTACTTCTTTTTTGTATCTAAGTCTAATTCAAAAAATTGCTTCATATAGTCAAACCAGTAACACATGGTTTGTTGATCTTTAGAATTTAGTGTATTAGTAAAAACAGCGAAGCCCACAGTTGTGTAGGCTTCGCGAATCTCTTCCAGTACTGTGTTTGATTGGAAATCAATTACTGGAATCATAGTTTATTGTCCTGGTACTTTAGCATTAATACCTTCGACATAATACATCATAGTATTCAAATGCACATCGTCCGCAATTTCACTTGCTTTAAGTTGAATCTTACCAGTATTATCTTTTAGCGGACCGGTGAATGCAAAGTACTTGCCGTCTTTGATTGCTTGTTTAATCTCAGCAGCTTTCATCTCAACATTACTAGGCATATTAGTAAATGGTGCCATTTGAACACTATCATCGTTCATATGACCAAAGTAGTCACCTGTTTTCCAAGTACCACTCATTACTTCACCAACACGCTTTACATAGTAAGGACCCCAGTTGTCAATAGTTGCAGTCAACTGTGCTTTGGGAGCAAACTTGATCTGATCACTTGCTTGACCAAAACCCAACTTGCCTTCTGCTTGTGCAGCCTGTAATGGAGCAGGTGAGTCAGTATGTTGTGCAACCATATCACAGCCTTCAGCCATCATAACCTTAGCGGCTTGTGACTCTTTGCCTGGATCATACCAAGTGTTTGCCCAAGTAATCATGATTTCTACGTCTGGATTCATTTTCTTTGCGCCCAAGTAGTATGTGTTAATCTCACGAATAACTTCTGGGATCGGGAAAGCAGCAACATAACAAATCTTGTTTGTCTTTGTCATCATGCCTGCAATAATACCCTGCACATGTCTTGCTTGATATAGACGCAAGCCATATGTTGCCATGTTTTCACTTTGCTTGTAGCCAGTTGCGTGTTCAAACTTTACGTTTGGAAACTCTTTAGCAACTTTTGCCATTGACTGCATGTAGCCAAAACTGGTTGCAAAGATAATGTCTGCTCCGCCTTTTGCCATTTGACGCATTATACGCTCGGCATCTGGACCTTCTGGCACACTTTCAACAAAAGTTGTTTCAACTTTGTCGCCGTATGCTTCTTCTACTTGTTGACGACCAATGTCATGACGATACGTCCAACCATGATCACCAATTGGTCCGACATATACAAAACCCACTTTTACAGGGTCAGCTGCAAAAGCAAACGAGGACATAAGTCCAAGAAACATACTGAGAACAACAGTATGAAATAGTTTTTCAAAATAACGCATTTTATTTCCTTTATTAAGCTAGTGCTCTGACCCGCGTTACAAGGCGGTCAGCACGATTAGTTACTTGTCGATACCAACGAGAATCGACCATTTCATCAGCGGCACGATTCCAATCACGTGCATCAACACCTGACTTCATACCTTTGAATTTAGATAGGCGTGGACGCCCCATATTAAACATCATATTAGCTATGACCCGTTTAGCTTCTTCTGGCAAATCGTTAAAGTCTGGGTATAGCTTGTTGCAATCTGACAAGACTGTTTCGATATCTGATTCGAAGGCTTCAACGACTCTATCGTTATCGACTGGCGTTCCGACGGGTAACCCGCTTTCCGGATCGTCGTCCCTGACCAAATGACCAATACCAAAAGTAGGCAGGCCGAGATGATCGAGATATATTTCATGTACTTCACCTTCATCAGCCGCAATTTCCTCTCTTAATTTTTCAATATTCATATGTGTTCCTTTCTATTGTTTTAAAATTGTTTTTTCTATCTAAGAACTTATACTCTAACTTTTCTAGGTTAAAAACTTCTAATTCTTTGAATATATGTTCTGGTTCAAAATCTTTACAACTATAAATATCAAGTTGTATTACTGCAGGAATAGCCTCGTCCCAACTATGAAACGCTATATGACTGGTTTCAATAATAACTATACCTGTTAAGCCTCTATTACCAACCTTATCAGAATAAGCAACAATTGGTCCTTTTAAAAGCTTCATATCTATTTTAGAAACTAAAGAAGTAAGCCACATAGAACACCAAGAAGTACTAGTAGGAGGGTTTAAAACCTCAGCCCTCACAAGTAAGTGCTTATGTACAAGATCAGTCATATCCTTTTTTCTCGTGAAGTTTACGCATATAGTAGTCTAAACGATCCTCGTCCATTACTTTTCTCTGACGTTCTGTTTTTTTAAGTTCCTGTTTGTCAAGCACAGTAACTTTTTGTGTCCAGTTATCTCTTTTTATAGGAATAACCTGACAGATTGGTGTACCTGCAGGAATAATAACAGGTTTACCTCCTAGCTCTAAATCGGTATGTAAAAAAGGAATATTTACAACATTGTTGTACACATCAGAATCTACTAATCCTGTAAGAGGAATAATAGGAGATTCTAAACGATTTAAACAAGGGAGATATAGGACAGAGTAGTCTTTTGGTGTCTCAATGATCCAAGGGTTCATATATTTAAGAATAGTCATATTCTCAAAAGCTGAACCTTTTACTTGAGATGAGGGGTGAGACTCGATTGGTTTCCATTTTTCAATCAACATTTGATGATGATCATCAATAAAAGGAAGGTGAATAGTGCCGTCAGGAGTGAGTTGAATTATAATATCCATATGAGCAAGCATGGTATAACCAGCAGTCATAGCATCTAAAAAAGGCATACAGCGCTTTACAGAAGATATCGTGCCTAACCTATCATCTTCGACTTTTGGGGTGATATTTTTAAACCACGTTGGAACTACCTTTTTGGAAGGTACGGGGGGTAATACAATTTGATCAGGAAAATCATGTATTAAATGGAATTTAATTGTTTTATTTGTGGGCATTGCCTACCTATGTGTTTGGGTTAGTGAAGGATGACGGAACATGTTCCATTGAATCTACAATTTTACCACAATCACACACGTCACAGGAACAAGATTCACAATCTGGTGCGTAGCAATGGCAGGAGTGACCGCAACTTTTACAAGTTTTTTTGTCTACACCCATTCTTCTGTAATCCCTAAGTCTGAAATTGAACAATTATTCTTATTATCTAAAACCCAAGAAAGTTCTTGAATTATTCTGGTATACCACATTTTATCGTGTTGATTGTGCGCCCTTTCACGGTCTTCTACAAGCTGTGCAATTCTAGCATTAATGTAGTCATCTGAAGAATATTTAACTACTCGTCTCATGCTGCTACACTAACTTCTTTAATCGTTGATAAAGGATTCATTGGACTTACGCCCAACATATTTCCCCATGCTTCGTAATAGTGTCTCATTCCAACTTCATCATGAATTGTAGAATTTTCATGTCTACCGTGTAAAATGTTTCTCGATTCGGTACCTTCTCTCATGGTCGTACCTTGACCCGCAACGCCGATAAGATCTTCATGTAGATTGCGACCGAATGGACCCCAAATAGAATTATGGTGTTTTATTCTTGTTTGTCTTTCTTCTGGCGTATCTTTCTTAAGACCGTAGCCTCTAAACTCAATAAGTACTTTATTTGGCCCAAGAGGTGTTACCGAGTCTGAACGATATGCGGAACCACGTAAGTTGAAGTTAAATCCAGGGAATAAATCAACCATATACCATTGATTTGGTGGAAGATTAGGAAAACTAAGATCTCCTCTATCTTCAAACCCGTCATACTCTTCATAGTTAACAGTAAAGCTGCTAACATTAACATGCCCATTTTCAAAAGGAATGTTCTTTCTAGCAAAGTATTCATCATTAAACCCTGATACACGATTAAAATAGTGCATAAAGTCATGATAGAATTCACTGTTGGTATCATGCCATAGTTTGTAGTTGGTATCTATTACCGCTTTGTGATAATGAAACACTTCCATTTCTTCTGTATCAATAGCATCTGCAATACAATCAAATGCTCCTGCTGTCCACTGATCTACGCTACAGTCTGGACTAGGATCTAGTGTTACCCACACCATACCACCATGATAAACTTCACAGTATAGTTCTTTACCAGCAGCTTCGTTGCTGCTCATATTGCCTGCTACTCTATGGATGTTTTCTCCAAGATATGCTTTAACACCTTTGCCTGTATTCCAAGCAACTACACGTTGTCCCGCAATTTGAGTTGTACGGAAGTCACCTTGCTGGTACATCTCTGAAATGTGACACATAGGAACCCACACCTTTGAAAATATTTCTTCCTGTTCACGTAAGTAGATTTCATGATTGTTATAACACTCACTACTAATATATTCTACTTTTGGAGTTTTAGTCCAGTTACTATGATTACGTGGTGGCATTAACTATCCTTTCCTATATTTCTGACTTTTTGGAGGCGACTTTTTAGATCCTGAAGGTCCGGCCCAATAGACTTTATCAGCCCAGTAAGCCGCTGACATTTTTCCTTTGGCGATGTTGCGACCGTGCCTTGCTTTAAATGATCTACGTGCCTCTGGAGAATAGTTGTGGCCCATAGAAGAGTCTCCAAAGTGTATAAGTCGCACCTTGTCACCGTCTTTGGCGAGTACCATGCCCTTCTTGCCTTCTCTGTTTGATCGTCTTGGTTTATTGAATCCATCAAATTTTGTTCCTCTGTAATCAATTTTACCACTAGGTAATCTCTTCACTCCTGGGTATTTTGCCATCGTATCTATCCTTAATATCGTTTACAATCTGCCACTGCCTGTGGGTTAATTGTGGGTATTTGTTTTGTGCTAACATACACCCAAGTATAAAGTCTTTTTCAGCATCCGTCAAAGCTTGTTTATCAAAAAAATCCTTCAAAGGCTTTCTTATTCTTCGTGTACTAGAAGTCAATGTCTTTACCTTTACTTTCCCAAGTTTTATAACGAGTAGGTTCAGGACCTTTTGGGCCGTTATCTTCGAAAGGGTGTGGTTCTGATAAAACAGAATCACCAGTATCACTAGGGATATCATATATAAAAGGATCAAGTTCCATCAATTGTTTTTTCTTACTCTGAAATTCTCGCTCGAATTTCCAATCCTCATATTTATTGAGTAGCCAACTTATCATATTGTAGTCTCCTATTTTTTAGTAGAGGTAAAAAGGGTACAGCATCTTGTTCAAAAATAACAGGGTCTGCTCCATCAATAGTCATGACAATTGCTATGTTTCTAATTCCTGTTCCGTACATCTCATTATGTGCTACAGCATATGCACATCCTTGAATATAATAGTCTGTAATTTGTTTAGTAGACTTTTTCTTTTTTGATGTTTTGAAATCAATAATAGTAGGCTTGCCTTTCCAAATACCTACCATGTCACAACGTCCAGCATAACAATACTTATTTGACCATAGCACTTGTTCTTGACCCCAGATCTCTTCAATACCTCGCTCAGTCGCCCTAATTAAATCACGACTCATCTGTCTGACGTCTAATCTCTCTTGACTTAATTCTTGCCAAACGTCTTCCCCGTTGAAATGCTTTTCTGCATATTCGTGAACTAAAGTGCCTCGATCTGTAGCTTCTTTGGAAACTCGTCGAGCTTCTTCCTCTCCTACTCTCTCTATCCATTTTTGCAACCAAGTGTTATCTGAAGTTTTTCCAAGTATAGTAGTAATTGACGGATATGATCCGTCAGGTGTGTGATAAGTACGTCCAGTAGGTAGTGTATCAGTATCTACCTCAGTCGTGTAGTTGTACTTCCCTTTTAAAATCGTCCACGGTGTTGACAATAGGTTTTCCTTTCGCATTCAAGCTAGTATTAATTAAAATGGGATACCCATATTGCCTAGTTTTTTCTAATACTTTCCAAAGATACGCATTAGAAGAGCCAGTAACAGTTTGAAGACGGGCAGTATTATCATGAGTTTTAAAGTTACCGCTAGTAATGTCAGCAACAAATAACATTTCTTTAGAATGTTGATAAACTTTAAAATAATTATCAGCTTCTTCAATCTGACAAACAGGTGCATAAGGTCTCCAATAATCGGTATCTCTCATTTTTATACGATTTAATTTTTTAATGTTATCATCAGTGGGAGCACCTAGCAAAGATCTATTTCCAAGAGCACGAGGACCGAACTCCGCACGTCCCTGTATTACAGGAACAATCTCACCCTTAATAATTCGATCTGCACATTCATCCGCTGTAATATCATTGGAAGAGGAAACACCTAAATAAGCGTTTTCCCAAAGAGGTCGAGTAATAAGAGCAGCAGCTCCTAACGCACACCCCGCGTCGCCAGCTGCTGGTTGGATAGCTATATGTTTAAAACCAGAATTTTTCAAAAGATAAGTATTAGCAACACAATTTAAAGCAACACCTCCAGCGTATGCTAGATTAGTTAACCCAGTTTCTTTTTGAAGCCATGTTGTAAGAGAGAGTAGTATATTTTGAGTAACTTGTTGTACAGAAGCTGCGATATCCCAATCTAGAGTACCGGTACCTACTCCGCGTTCTAAATTATGTAAAAAAGTATAGTCGCCGTCAGCGTTATAGTCTACAACTTTTTGGTTTATCCAAGATGTCCATTTAGGTTTTCCATAAGCAGCAGCGCTCATCACCTTGCATTCGTCGCTTAGAGGTACAAATCCCAACAAACGAGTAGCACTAGAATAAAATAAACCAATAGAGTTTGGATAACGAAATCTTTTGATCCATTCGATTTGACCATTTTTATAAACTCCTAACGAAGTTGAATAACGGTTGCCTACTGTATCTACAACCATTATAGCACACTCTGTCCAATCAGTAGTTAAAATAGAACTCATAGCATGAGCTTCATGGTGGTCTACTAATACAGGGCGAGCTCCTGTTAACTGTTTAATATCTGTTTTAAATTGATTAAATGTAGTTTCTTCATAAAAAGCCGCAAATTCCCAGTCATCATATTGATCACGTAACCAACGAATAGTATTTTTTGGGAAAGACTTATCAAACTTTTTACGAGTAAAACGCTCTTCATGTGCAGCACCTTGAATAAAACCATTATTTAAAGATGCAGCCGCACTATCGTGATGATAAGAGCTCACTCCTAAAATCTTCATTAAAATACCTTTTGGCTAGAGTTGTATATTCTGACGAATTAATAGTATTATACTTCATTACTGAAACAAAGTCAACAAAAGTCCATCGGTCGTTATCAACGGTGGGTTGTATTCTATGAGCCATAAAACAAGGAAAAGTAATTGTCTTTCCTGGCTCAGGGTACACTGTAGCTATTATTGATTTTGGTGTTGGATAATCAAAATCTTCGTTTAAATCGCCTTGTGGGTTAAAATCTCCTAATTCAAGAGGTTTACCTTCTGTAAGATATATAATCTGTGTCCAATAGCGGTTTGGACGAGGATTTTCTAAGTGCCTGTTTAAAAAAGAAAAAGAATCTGAGTGCCAACCATAAGTATCACCTGCCGATAAAAGTATAGCGGTCTTACCATTGATTCTACAGATTCTTCGTTTTTGGTGATCATCATCATAAAAAGAGTTAGCCTCTATGTGTTTCAATAGAGGCTTTACTGATTTTTTTACAAGGTCATTAGTACTTACAAAAATACAATCTTGCCAATCTGGGTGAATAAAGTCAAGAACAGATATCAACCCACTCCTTGATTTCGTCCCACTTTTGTTCTTCTTCATCAAGGCTTTGCTTGCGAATGATAGTAGCTACTTTAGTAATAGTAGCAACAGGGATTGAGTATTCAGATTTAATATCTTTTTTAAGTTCAGCAATTGATTCACGAATTGAGTCCATTTGAACCATCAAATCAACAATGCGGCTGATTTCTTTTTTTACTTCAGATTTAAGTGCGTATTCCATATTTTCCTCTATGTTAGTTCTGTTATAGTGTAAAACTTCATAACTTCGTTAGTCAGACTTTTTGCTATGTTATCAATGTCTTTAGATGGGCATTCAACTTCATATATCTCACCTATTTTTACATTCTTAACTTCGCTGAATCCTAGTGTTTGTAAACTGTTTGTCACTGCTTTACCAGCATTGTCTAGTATGCCAGGATTGTAGTGTGTTGTGATTCTATATTTCATATTTTACTTTAGGTTGTTGTGTTGGAAGAATAAACCTTAAAAGATTCTCTCATCTTTTCTGGTTTACGGCGAACTAGGCGTTGTTCTTGAAGGTTAGACAAAGCTTCATTAAACATTTTCATAGATAAGTCTGAGGATTGTGATGTACTTTGTATAAGTAATTTTTGATGAATAAGATTTAATGCTGTCACAAGATTTGCAGAACCTATCTCTCTTGACCCTTTAAAATCACCCTCAAGTCTAGGACGAACCAGCTCAAACATAACATTTGCCCATACTTCGCCTGAGTCATCATCAAAAACTTCTACAGGCATACCTGATAAAATTTTCCAAACTAAATCATTAGCATCTTGCTGTTTCATGTAATCACCTTACCAGCTGCGCAACTACGTTGCTAGGTTAGCCAATCGTCTCGATATGGTTCCACGTAGAACCACGCTAGAGCGGTAGACACACGCTTCGCGTGAACTTCTTTAGGCTGGCTCATAGCGTTAACAAACTCACGTTTGAAGCGTAGCCATGGATTTTTTTCAGTTTTGACAGGCTTCATCACAGCTATATCACGCTGATTCCAATGGTCACAACGCCGTGCATAAGCTGGCTGAGAGTTAAGAGACCTAGTAGTTTCGTCCAACTTCTGTTGGAGCATGTTATACAGCTCTTGAAAAGCTTCGCTTTTCTCTGTTTCATTCATATCAGCAACGCAAATGCGACGTGCGTTCCGTACTAGATCACGATATGCATTACGCGATGTCAGTTTAAAAAACATTTTATTACCTCTTATTAATAGCAAAGTTTGTGCCGAATGGCAAGATTAAAATTTTAACAGTTCGGATAAATCGTCGAACGAAGTCTCTTTATATGTGTCAGAAAGGAGTGGAATCTGTTGAGGAGCGTGAGAAATGTTTCCTTGTCTCCAAAACGCTTTTGAGTCATACCAGATGTATTTAGTGTATGAGCGCCAAAGTGCGTTGATCTTGTTCGCTGATTTATCATACTCATCAAAGAAGGGGTCTGAAATAGAGATGCGATTGCGCGCTTCTTCCATCCATTTTACCGCACACCAAGGAGACCAACGTGCTGCATTTTCAGCTTCACGAAGAGTTCTGCGAATAGTCCAGTCAGAGTATCCGCCTAAATTGAAGGTTGGTTTTGCTTTAGCCATTTTCATTCCTTAATAGTTTATAAAGTTTATTTGCGAGTAGTTTATTTTGTTCATAAGTAAGATGATTAAAAGTTTTAGGATTTCCATGAGAAGTTGAACTTAAATTTATTAAATTACCAGTCACAGTGTGCCCATGAATAAAATTATATGTTTTATTAAAGTTCCATAAATGAATTATAGTTCCAGTATATTTACTCAATACTTCATGGTCAAACCAGTATAAGTCTCTCTTTTGTCTGTTGATAAAATATTGAAGTTCGTGAATCCATTTATAAAACTGGTGAGCAGCTTCATAAATAGGAATTTCTTCTCGGTGTGCAGCACAAGCAGTCATATTTATAGCATAATTTGAGTGATATAAACGATGAGGCTCAGTCCAGCAAAAAACTGTAATATCAGCGTTTGGTTCAAATGATTGGATTGCGTGTTCGTGTGCCGAGCCATTCTTACCCCACCCAATAGTTTTGTAGCCTAATAAATTACTTAAAATATTTGTCCAAGAATTTTCGTGATCTAAAGCACAAAAAGAATCGCCACAAAAATTTACAGTTTTATCCATTAATTACTTTCTCTTGTAGATGATTAAAATGATCAACAATGTCTACAATAAAACGAGCAGCAAAAAACTCGCCGTGTGAAAGTTTTAAGGTTTCGTACTCAGTTATTGTATCTGGAGAGTGTTGTGAGAGGATAGCTTTTGCCTCTGCGAGTGATGGACGTTTATGCATTCGTCATTCCTTATTATGTTTTAAAAGGTACAAGTCATTCTTTTCTTGACTTGTTATAAGATTATAGTAAAATATATACATGTATGCAACTGAAAAGTATGTTCGCATGGAAGCGAAAGAGATGCAAAGTATGATTCGAGAAGTCGCCAACGATCTAGGAGGCGATATCAATTATTTACACTCAGAAATCACAGATCTAAGAAATTTAGTCAAACAACTTGTAGCAGAAATTGAAGAAATAAAGGAAGCTAAAGATGCCAAACTATAAAATAGTGCTGTTTACTGACTCAGTACATCAACAATACATGACTGAACAGCGAGAAGCAATTAGTAACGCACTTCCAGATCTAGCTATAGAACTAGTTGATTACACAGACTTTCGTTTTGCTAAATTTTCAAATAAAAACAGAATTCCTTGTATCATGATATTTAAAGATGAATCACGTATGCAATCAAAATACTCAAAGCTTAGTCATTCTGATGCTATAAACTGGATAACTGCTCGTGTTTCTTAATGCCTAAAGCTATCTCCTTTATACCCCACAAAAAAAGAATTGATCTCCATAGAGTTGATTATTTAAGAGCTATCTCTGATGCAATGGAATACCCTTTTCAAGCAGAAGATGGTAGAGATATTGCTCCAATACAATCAGAACTTGCTAAAGCTTGTATTTCTTATTCAGAATTACCTTATTGGTCTTTTACTAATTGTTGTACAGATTCGCTACAAATAGCTGTTCAGTTACTAACAAATGTAGGAGATCGTATCATTGTACCTGCTTATGGGTGGAGAGCTTTCTCAAATGCTCCAACTATTATGGGGCGTGAAGTTGACTTTTGTGATATTGATGACACTGGAAATATTGACTTACATAACTTAGATACAATGATCAAACATAATGCACCTTCAGCTGTTATTATTGTTCATAATTTTGGAACTATAGTTGACGTTTCTCAAATAAAAGAAGTATGTGATTTATATGGGGTAAAAATCATAGAGGACTCAGCTCCTTCTTTTTATATGGGAGAACCTTATTCTTATAAACCAGGACACTCATCTGATGTAGTGTGTTATTCTTTTGATTTTACAAAATTTCCTGGTTGTCTAGGTTCTGGCGGCGCTCTTGCTACTGCTGATTCTAACTTATCAGATAGAATATACGAACTTCAAGCTCACGGTACAGATAGAAATAAGCAAGTAGTAGGAGTTGGAACTAAGAGTTTCTTGGATAATACTTCTTGTGCAGTTCTTTTAAAGGAGTTTGACATTTTTGAGCAAAGTAAGTATAGAGAGCGTAGAAGACAGAATGCTACTTGGTATAAAAACAATCTTCCTTATAAATGTATACCTGGAGAAAATTACATTTGGGAAAGGTATTCAATGTTTGTGCCGTTTAACGAAGTTGATCATGTTTTAGAAAAACTACACTCTATTAAATGTTTAGCAAGAACGATGTTTAAGCAACCTCTTAACACTTATCCTTTTTATAGTAATCAAAAATACCTTCCAAATGTTAAAAAATTTGTAGAAAACTTAGTACACCTACCTTGTCATCAATTTATGGAACAAGAAGAACTAGATAGAATAAAAAATATATTATGAAAATTCTTATAACAGGTGGTTTGGGGTTTATAGGTTCTCATTTAGTGTCAGAACTAGGACGCAACAATCACGTGGATATACTTGATGGATTTACAAACGAATACCCTGGTCACAAATATATCCATAGAGGAACTAAAGGATTACAAGAAACTAATAACATTGAGAAAAAACATAGAAATTTAAATCTCAAGTATAGATTAGGCTTAGTATCTGGGAATTTTAAAAATTTATTTAATAATCACTCTTTTCAATCCCATATTCCTTTAGAAAATTATGATTTAATAATAAATTGCGGAGCGTTAAGCGAAGCAATTTTATCTCAACATTTTCCAGAATTCACTTACGACTCCATTGTAACAGGATTATCTAGAATAAAACATTGTTTTCCTCATACACCTTGTCTACATATTAGTAGTAGCATGGTTTATGGCACTTGGGAAGAAGTAATCGACGAGCAGTACTCTTTAGGATCTGACAACCCTTATGGTCTCAGTAAAATAAAGGCAGAAACTCTCTGCGGAGAAAAAGATATTATTTTGCGACCCATACACGTCTATGGTATGGGAGATGGTAAATTTTCAATTTGGATGAATATAGAACGACAGATAGCAATCAGTAAACCAGTACTAGTTGAAGAAGCTGCTTGTATTTATATCGACGACTTTGTTAGTGCAGTTAAAAATATAGTAGACAAATGGATTCCTGGAACATATAATATAGCATATGATTTTGTAAGAACAGAAAACGCAATTAAAACGGTCTACCCAAAAAAGTTTGAGACTCAACTTAAACTAGGACCTACAGGAAAGCCACGTGGTAAACTTAATTGTAATAAGTTACTTAACACGTTTGGAATTAATTTTGAGTACTCAAACTATGAGGAAACAGTCAGAGACTATTACGGTAAATATGAAAATTTTTGTTAAAAACAATGACGTAAACAAAGCTTTACGCATTTTAAAAAAGAAACTCCTTGAAGAAGGAATAATGAAAGAAGCTCGTGAAAACGCTTTCTTTAGATCTAAAGGTGAGAAAAAACGTTTAGCTGAAAAAGCAGGCAAAAAGCGTTGGGAAAAGAAAAGAATACAACTTGAACAAAAATTTGTACGTGAAGAGCGTAATATGATTAGAAATAGTAGAAAAAAGAAGCATGTTCAAAGACCTAACAAAAATTCAAATCAATCCAGAAACTCAACACGTTCATCTCGCACTTAGAATAACAGATAATCATGTTCATAATTTAGTGTTTGAGCTGCATTGTTTTATCTTATTCATGCAACCCGCTGTAAACTGGACAGGATCAATAAATAACAAAAAGTGGACTATTCAAAAATTTCCTTCAAAAATTAAACTATATTCAGAAAATTATGAATTTCACTACAGATTTACATTAGAACAGTGGGAAACAATTCGTAAACAGTTTGCAAGCGCTTTACGTAAAAACAGTCTTGCATAGTGCTCATTATATGTAATATAATCTTACCATAACTAATGGAGAGATTAATGAAAGCATATAAAGGTACTTTTAAGAAAAAGAACGGCGAATCTAGACAGATGACTTTTGCTAAATTAGCAGATTTACCAGAACAGTTTTTAGAAACTCGTGTTATTGGTGCAGGATCAGAACAAAATTATCCAGAAGGTATGGAACTTGTTTGGGATTTAGAAGCTGATAACTTCCGAATTTTTAATTGGAAATCTGCTGATGACAGCCCAAAGGAATTTGATATAGATGAAAAGCTATTTAGGTAAGTATTATATTGCAGTATATTATTGAAATACACAATTCAGAAAATGATGATGTGGGGGTTCTTATGCATGAAGAAGCAGAAGTGCAAGTAATCACAAAATTTGATTCTTGGTCTAAAGCAAAAGCTAAGGCAGGTATTTTAGGTAAACAACTTCAACCTAATCTATCTACTAAAATAGTATCTTTTGAAGAGTCTCATGACAGTTCAAATACACGATAGAGTACTGTCTCAAAAGGGTATTAATCATTTATTAAATTTTTTACATAAAAAAGATAGATATTATCAAGAAGGACAGTTTGTAAGAAAACAAGGATTTGAGTGGGGTAAAAATGATTGGCCTCACAAAATTATTACGGGAATATTACGTAAAGTAGGTGTAGACTCTAATCCATACTCAATAATGATGATTGATTTAGATCATCAACTAGGAATTCATACTGATACTCTATTAGAAGAGAGATGTGATAAAAATATCATTGTTCCTCTTGAACTAACAGAACCAGCTGCTACAGTAATATTTAAAAATAAATGGTTTGGTAAAAGTATGAATTTAAACTACAGTCATAAACAAGATGTAAGCTTAAATCACGATAAACCTTTTGATAAACAAATATACGAAAAATATCTCAAAAACTTTGAGTATGATCTTTTAAGTGGGTTTGAGATAGAAAAAATCTACAACTGGTCTGTAGGATCTGTCTGTGTTTTTGACAGCCAACATCTACACACCAACTCTTATATAAGTAAGTATAAGAAAGCAATATATATTTGGACTATAAATTAGATGAAATGGTTTCGCAAATTAATTAAGAGGATATTTCCAGAAAAGAAAACACCTAAATATCTTTCTGGTAAAAAATAGTGCTTCGTTTGAGGAGTAGCAGAATAGACGGACTGGACCGGGGGGCAGTACCCCGCATCTCCACCAATTTGTAGGCGACTACAGTTTCAGAGGGGATGAAATAGGATCGACAGACGTAGTAAAAACAATGCCGAGAAGCAGGTGCGCAAGCGACCTTGACCGCAAGAAAACAAACAATTGCAAATGATAATTTCGCAATCGAGGATTACCGCCTAGCGGCATAATCTCATGGGGCGGCCACTGCCTAGCAACAGAAAGTGGCATTTTTTAGAGGAAAATTATGAAAGTAGGATTTACTTGTTCAACCTTTGATCTATTACACGCAGGTCATATCTCAATGCTTAGAGAAGCAAAACAACACTGTGATTATCTAATCTGCGGATTACAAACAGACCCTAGTGTTGATCGTCCAGAAAAAAATCGTCCCATTCAAACAATTGTAGAAAGATATATACAACTAAATGCAGTTGGGTATGTAGACGAGATTATTCCATATGCAACAGAGGAAGATTTAAAAGACATCTTGTCGATGTTGCAAATTGATGTTAGAATCTTAGGTGAAGAGTATAGAGATAAAGAGTTTACAGGAAAAGACATTTGCCGAAAAAGAGATATCCAATTATTTTTCAATAAACGAGAACATCGTTTCAGTTCATCAGATTTACGTAAAAGAGTTTACGAAAACAGCTAACGAGAGTTAAATGTATACCTTTAACACTACCCCACGTCTAGTAATCGGCGCAAACAGGTTACAACACTTAGGCGCACTTCTCTCAGACCTTGGAATTAAAAATCCACTTATAGTCACAGGTCCAAACCTTTCAAAAACCAAAACTATAAAAGAAGCACAGAAATGGGCGAATACTTCTAACATATTCTGTGACTTAGTTCAAGACCCAACTACTGATAATATATTTAGCGGTGTTTTATATGGGCTTGAAAAACAAGTTGACGGCGTTATCGGTATTGGTGGTGGTTCTTCTCTTGATGTAGCAAAAGTAGTCTCTGTTTTATTAAAACAAGAAACTTTTTTAGAAAATATCTGGGGTGTTGATAACATTAAGAGTTCTAGGCTCCCTCTTATCTTAATACCCACTACAGCAGGGTCAGGATCAGAAGTAACACCTGTATCGATTATTACTACAGGTGAAACCACTAAAATGGGAATTGTGTCACATAAACTCATTCCTGATGCAGCAATTCTAGATCCTCTCCTCACAGTATCGTGTAATCCTGAGCTTACATCGTATAGCGCTATTGACGCAATGGTTCACGCTATCGAATCTTTCACTTCCAAAAATCTTAATAATAATCCGTACTCAAAAATGTTAGCGCTTGAAGCATGTCGTTGGTTAGGGAAATCAACTAAAAAAGCTATTCTTGAGCCTACTAATATCGAGGCTCGTGCTGATGTGCAGTATGGAGCAATGTTAGCTGGACAAGCATTTGGTAATTCTCCTGTTGCTGCTGTACACGCTTTAGCGTACCCGTTAGGGGGACACTTTAAACTATCTCATGGTTTAACAAATACCTTGGTTCTTCCTGGAGTTTTAGCGTATAATCAAGAAGTAGTTGATTACTCTCCCTTAGCTTTAGCCCTATTCCCTAATGACGCAGGAGAGATTAACTACCACAAAAGTGATGTTGTAGAAGTTATGTGTAGAAACATAAAAGAACTAGCAGAGTTAGCTGACATCAATACCCAAATGAGCTACTACGGAATCACTAGTAAAGATATTCCCTTTCTAGCAGAAGAAGCTATGAAACAAACAAGACTCTTGGTTAACAACCCAAGAGAAATAACCCAAGAAATTGCAGAAGATATTTATCAGAAAGTTCTTTAATGTATAAAACTTATATTTTAGGTAACGGAGGTTACGCTCAAGAATGTTTTGAGCAATTTGTTTTAGGAAGAGTGATTGAAGACTTTGGGGGATTTATAATCCTTAAAGAGGGTAAGGCAGTCTTAATAGATGACGAGGGTATCAATGATTTTACTTATCCTAAAGAGTCGTCTTTTGTGCTCGGTACTGGACATCGTAAATGGCGTAAAGTGTTTTTAGAACATCTTTTTGATTATTATGACCAAAATGTGAATCATTTTCCTAACATTGTTGCTAACGAAGCGCATCTTTCTCAGACAAGTAGGCTTGGTATAGGCAATGTACTAAACTGTTTTGCAATGACTAATGCAAATGCGGATATTGGTAATTTTAATCTTTTAAATTGTTATGCTTCGGTGCATCACGATGTTAGAATGGGAAGTCACAATATTTTTACTACATACGCAACTGTTTTAGGATACTGTAATGTAGGAGATGATAACTGGTTTGGAAACGCGGTTACTGTTACATCTAAAACAAATCTTGGTAATGACAATACACTTAGTTCTGGAGAACACCTATTTGAAGATATGGGAGATCGTCAATTCTTTAAACATGGAATAGTTACGGAGAAACCCGAAAAACAATGATTATATTTTTTAGAAGTTGTGAAGCAAATCTAAAAGCAGGCTCTCTAGGAGATGAAGTAACAGGAGACGGTATTCGTTGGAACGGAAAACATAAGTTAGAAATAATTCGTAAATGTTATCTTTCTATTCAACATAGCCTTGATGAACGTGATTTAATTATTGTTATAGACGATAGAACTACAAAAGAAACTCTTGACTGGATGAGAAAGAATACTAAGGCTCAATTTAGAATCCATCCCATCACTCCTTTACCAGAACTAAGAGCTAAAGATCCCTACCCTAACTACCATCCTGTCATGGCTAATTCTTGCCCAGAACTGATGGAACATTTAGTAGCTGTTGCAGAATCAAATCCCGACGAATTAATATATATCTGTGAAGACGATTACCTTCATCTTTCACACGCAATTCCCGCTATGAAAGCTGTATTTAATAATGGTTATAATGGTTTTTATGCTACGCAAGACTATCCTGATAGATATACACTAGACTCTAGTAGAATATGTGAGTTACATATAGGTCCTTATGGTCATCTTAGATCCATCCCTAGCGCGACATTAACAGTTGCAGCAAAAGGAACCACTTGGTTGCAGTATAAATATGAACTATTACGGGCAGGAGCTTTTGCAGACGATACTTGGACTTGGAAAGCTTTTAAACAAACAGGTTGTTTATGCCCAATCCCAGGTCATTCAACACACCTACAAGAAGCATGTCTTACACCTGTAGTAAATTGGGAGAGTTTGTATGACTCAATACATATTACGTAAAAAGTTAGATATTCCTACTTTTGAAAATTATTTAAAGCCTGCACAAGAAACTAACCAGTTTTCTAACGGAGGGCATGCGACTAGTGTGCTAGAAACACGTGCTCGCGAGATGTTAAAAATATCTGATGATAAGGCTATTGTTGCTACATCATCAGGCACTACAGCTTTACACGCTATACTATACGCAATGATGCGTAGAAATAATTCTAATATGCGTGTGTGTACTCAAGATTTTACTTTTCCTTCAAACTCTCAAGGACCTGCAACGGGTCCGATTATAACAGATATAGACGCTAATTGTAATATGAATCTTTACGATGAATATGCTCATAACTATGGACAAATTTATATTGTAACTAACTGTTTTGGACACGTACAAGATTTAGATAAAGTTCTTATGTACGCTCAAGAACATAAAAAAATTATAATTTTCGATAATGCAGCTACTCCATACACATTTATAAATGGCATTAATACTTGTAACTTAGGGCATGCTTCCTATGTTTCTCTACATCACACAAAACATATTGGATTTGGTGAAGGTGGTTTAGCTATAGTTGATAGACACATGGAAGAAGCTACAAGAGTAGCTTGTAATTTTGGTTTAGTAGAAGGACAATTTAATGAAAGAGGCAGTAACTTTAAAATGAGTGAGATAGCTGCAGCAGCTATTTTACAGTATTGGGATTCTTTTGATATAGACGAGCTACAAGAAAAATTACTAAATAATTACTATAATAAACTTTTTGATCTCAATAAAAATTATGAAGGCGTGGTTCACGCAAACTTTTCTGATGATGATAAGTTTTTACCTGTTTGTGTACCTTTTATATTTAATAAACCTAGTGCTGTTACAGATTTTCCAGAAGACGAAGGGTGTAGAAAATACTATCACCCACTTAGAGGATTACCAGTATCTAAACAAATCTATGATAGAATTATATGTTTTCCAGTAACAGAAGGCTTAAATGATTAAAACAGCTGTTGTAACTGGATTTTCAGGTTTTATCGGAACAACCTTTACTATGCAACTTTTAAAAAGAGGTTGGAAAGTATATGGTATAGATAAATTTACTCATGTATCAAACAATAAGTTAACTAAGCAGAAACATGAAAATTTTAACTTTGAAAATACAGACATTAGACAAATTAAGTGGTTGCCTGAGTGTGATGTAATTTTTAATTTTGCTGCTGAGTCGGATGTAGATATCGGTAATCAATCTTGTGATATTTTTGTAAAGTCTAATATTGATGGGGTAAGAAACCTATTAGATATTATCAACAGTAGAATCATCTTACGATCTGATAAACCAATATTTTTTCAAATCTCAACAGATGAAGTTTACGGAGACTTACAAGAAGGAGTATTTGATGAGAGTTCAGAGCTAAAACCATCAAACCCTTATTCAGCAACCAAAGCTGCTGCAGATCTATTAATTCAGGCATATGCTCGTACTTATGGTATAGACTACATAATTGCTCGTCCTTCTAACAATTATGGTTATTTTCAATATCCAGAAAAATTAATTCCTTTAGCAGTTAAAAGACTTTCTAGAGGTAAAAAAATTAAACTTCATAATGCTGGAAAACCTATAAGGACTTGGACACATTCAGAAGATACTACAAACGCTATTATTACTCTATATGAAAAAGCTGAAAGAAACCGTGTATATAACATTTCATCAGAGTATGAACAAACAAATTTAGAAACAGTAACTAAGATAATTAACAGTTATTTTGTAGGTAGAATAAATAGAAACGTACCAAATATTGAAGAATTTTTAGATTTATCGTTTGATAGACCAGGGCAAGATATAAGATATGCAATATCGTGTGAACCGTTGAGATCATTACAGTGGCGGCCTGAAAAAGTATTTGATGAAGAAATTGTTAAATTAGTAGAAAATTATAAAAGGGAGTTTGTGTGGTGAAAACTACAAAAGTATTAATTACAGGTATTTCTGGATTATTAGGAAGTACCTACGCTAGATACCTTATAACCAAAGGTGGTTATGAAGTTATTGGTATAGATAACATGATTGGTGGAGTAGAAGGAAACGTACCTGAAAAAGCTACATACATTCGCGGAGATATTCAAGATACAGCCTTACTTACTGAGTTGTGTAAAGATGTAGACACAGTATTTCATACAGCTGCTCTACCTTATGAAGGCTTAAGTGTTTTTTCTCCTGCATGTACCGTAAATTCTATCGTATCTGGAACAGTTTCAGTAGCCGCAGCTTGTTTAGCCAATAAAGTGAAACTACTTATAAATTGTTCTTCTATGGCAAGATATGGTGATCAACAACCCCCTTTTACAGAAGATATGCAGCGTAAACCTGTAGATCCCTACGGATTAGCAAAAGCACAGGCGGAAGAACACCTTGAAATGCTGCGAGAAATACATGGGCTTAACTTTGTAACGGTAGTTCCTCATAACGTTATTGGTGTGGGACAGAGATATTACGATCCTTTTAGAAACGTAGTAGGAATCATGATAAATCGTGCTATACAAGGAAAACCAATAGTTATATATGGTGACGGAGAACAAAAGAGATCGTTCTCAAATGTCTATGATTGTATCGAAGCAGTTTATAAAATGATGATAACTGATAGAACTGATATTTTAGGTCAAGCCTATAATATTGGTCCTGATGATAATGAGATATCAATTAAGCAGTTAGCCTATAAAGTAGGTCATTATTGTAGTATTTATCCTTCTTTCAATCACTTTCCTGATAGACCTAGAGAAGTTAAGAATGCGTTCTGCTCCTCAGATAAAATTAGACGTGAGTTTAATTACAACGCAGCCATCTCTGTAGATAAAACATTAGAACAAATGGTTGCTTGGATTAAAGGCAGGGAACCAAAAGAGTTTGAATATCACCTTCCGTTGGAATTTACAACAGATGAAACCCC
>JACKZZ010006844.1_pt1 | contig 25256 bp, 30 predicted proteins | sample 8027871 | NCBI WGS metagenome assembly JACKZZ01 (sample SAMN15724774, study PRJNA655200) | protist metagenome | isolation source: fluorescence activated cell sorting (FACS) single amplified genomes of... | place: USA: West Boothbay Harbor, Gulf of Maine | collected 2000-07-19 | reverse complement strand
TGTTTTTTATATATAAAAATTCATCATAAGACATATTATACATATCATTTATATTTATAAAACCATTTGACCAAATTAGAAGTTCAATTACTTCGTGTGTTACATATTTAACGGAATGACCCAATAACATCAATTGATAAAAAAAACTGCTATATTAACATTCTCCTCATTCTCATAATCACAGTTTTTACATTTGAAATCTAAAGGCATTTTTACACCAAAGTCTATTTTTTCGAAATATGAAGTAATACTATCTAAGTCAGAAGCATTTAACTTATAGAAGAAATCTATTTTCTCTTCAGTCGAAATATCAACATCAACAAAAACATCATCTACTTTCATCTCTAGTTTCTTTATTACACCAGCCAACATAGTAAATTGTTTTTCTGAATCTGAAGTTATTTTCTTTTTCTTAATATATGATTGTAAGGTAATTTCATCTTTTCTATGTAATGGACCTAAGTGTATTCTAATATTACCATCAGCAACTTCAAAATAATCTAAACTATTTTTATCTTCTTCATAAAAGTCTACAAAAATATTAGATACATCATATTGAATATCTTTGTTTATGTGTTGACATTTAGGACATTGGTGTATTAATTTTATAGTTTCACTAGTATTAGATGATAACCTAATCTGAACCAATAGTTGTTGTCTTTCTTGAGTTGTTAATTTACTACCATCAACAATTGAACCATCTGGATATTCAACATATTTAGTAATAATATTATCAAGAACCCTATTCATTGAGTCTTCGTTCTTTGATTCAATAGATTTTAATAGTTCTTTCTTATCTAAAATCTTAAGAGGCTTTACTAAAACTTTATCTCTTGAATAACAAAGCTCTATACTATTTTGTGATGCCGAAGAATCAGCATATAATTTTTTAAGATCACTTATGTTAAATGATGTTTCACCCATATTAATACTCCTATGTAAATATACATAATTATAACAATAATAGGCAATTTTTCAATCACCTATTAATGTATTAATAATAATAATATTTATTAAACTATAGTTTGGTTTCCTTCACCAGCAGCAGGGTCAACACCTTGACTATTACCAAAAGCTACTGTGAAGAAATCATATCTGAATGTTACAGAAAATTTAGATGGATCACCAGATAGATGTGATAATTCAATTGCAGTAACATTACTTGGGTAAGCACCAGCAAATGTATAAGTTGAAATCTCTGAACCTCTTTTATCTAATTGGTGAACTTTTACGTCATTAGCTTTATAATATTTAGGAGCACTGTGTGCCATTTTATTTGGATCATATATAGCTTGCATCCAAGCCATAAAAGCTGCTCTTAATGTGTGTTGTTCATCAAGTAAAAATTCAACTTCCCATTCACCATCAAACGTTGCTGGTCCAGCTATATTTATTTTTTGTCCTTGAAATGGTATGGTCTTAACATCTAGAGAAAACTTTGGTAAAGATGTTGTTCTACACCAAGCAGTTAATCTACCTTTTGATTCATACTGGTTAGCTGAGTCTGAAATTGCAGGAATTTCTACTCTAAAAAGGTATGGACGAGAAATATCAGAAGCAACCCCAGAAGTTTCAAAAAACTGTGGTAATCCTTGATTTAATCCGTTTCCGTATGCCATAATTTATTCTCCGTTATTTAAAAAATTATCCGTTAACACCAGCATCACCACCAAATCCTCCAAATGTGAATGGAACACCATCAAATGTCCTTTCACTTCCTTTGGTTGTTGGGGCATCTTGGGAATCACCTACTCTGGCTGTAAAGTAATCATAAGAAAATGTTACAGTCATTTCCTCTGGTGAATCCGCAGTATCAGTATTTAATTCTACTGCTTGTACATCTCTCGGGAATATACCTACAAAGTTATATGTTGAAACAACAGATGAATCTTTTGCTAACTGATAAACTTTAACTGAACCAGCACCTGTATCAGAGTATGAAACATTAGCTTTATAATTACCAGGACCAAAACTTTGAAGGTTATTAGGGTTATGTGCCCTTTGCTGCCAAAGTAATAATTGTTGTCTTAAAATATGACTTTCATCTAGTAAAAATGTTATGTCCCATGAACCAGAAAAATCAGCAACGCCACCCATTCTATAAGTCATACCAGCATAAGGAATATCTATATCTGAAATTTTATATTCTGGTAAAGTTGTAGTTCTAGCAAATGCACTAATCCTTCCTTGTGAGGAATAATTAGTTGCACCATCTTCTATAAACTGTGGAAGCTCTATTCTAAAAAGGTATGGTCTTGAAATATCAGAAGCAGGATTTCCAGTTGCACTGAAAAAACTTGCGACATTTAAATTTAATCCGTTACCATCTGCCATTTTAATCTCCTTGTTTGTAATTCACTCTGACTTAAACAGAACCAGATACTATCTTCTTTCAACAACTTCTGAGAAGTCAACACCAGTTGCAACAGCAGTGAATGTTAATTTGATGAATTCAATAACTCTTGTTGGTTTAACTAGTATTTCAGCAACAAACTCATTACGATCAATAACGTCTGGAGTGTTGTTAGTTTCATCAGCAACAACTAAGAAGTCTTGTACACCTCTACGAGCCTGAATTTCAGATAAGAAATTATTAACTAGACCACGGAATCTTGCTCTGGTAATATCATCATTTAGTTCGAATAAGAAGTATCTTGAAAGTTTCTCAATACTTCTTTCCATGTATAGGAACAATCTACGAACATTGATTCTATCAAAAGCGGATGGTTTAGCTTGCATAGTCTTCTGACCCCAAATGGTGATACCTTGACCAAAGAAATTAACAATTGGGTTAATTCTATTGTAGTACATAACATCACGTTGGGCTTTAGTTGGATTAATAGCAATTTCAATGATATTTTCTAGTACACCACGATTAAGTCCTGCTGGTGCCCACCACTGAGCTTGATTAAAGTCTACTCTTGCAATAGTTGCACCAATCATACCAGTTACTGGAACCCATCGCCATCTTCGGTATATGCTCTCATTCCTATTTCAACGCATGGATTTACAAGCAATTCTTTATCTTCTGACCAAACAAATCCCGGTTCACCAAATTCTTTTACAGATTTCATAATTTCTGTAAATTGTGCCTTGGTTGTTTCACTACGAATTAATAGCACAGAGTTATTAGAACGACCTCTTTGTGGGTTTTCAATAAACCAACTTCCAGTTTTAGCATTAAGCATTTCGGTATCTTCTGGTGAGAATAAACAGATGGTAGCACTGCGACGAATACCACCACTTAAAACAGCATCAGATGAATGCATAACAACATCATAAGCTTCTATAGGTTTTAACTTGGTTTCACCACGTTCACTAGTCACTTTATCTAACAATTCTTTTATTTTTTGAATAGCATTTTCTAGTCCCTCTGGTCCTGGTGCTTTACCTCCCCAACTAATAGGAGCACCTTTTGGACGAATTAATGAAAGGTCAAATTCAACTTCATAACCTGAAAAAGAATCAAAATCCATTTGATAGTCATAAGAATAATACATTTCATCTGAAACAAAATAAGAACTCATAAGAACACCAATAGCGTCTGACCATCCTTCAATGGTGTCTGGAACTACAAATTGTTTTGTTCCTTTTGTTCTTGGTGCAATTTTTGGTAGTTTGTCTACATGGTGAGTCTGAACTGAAAATCCTGTACCACACCCACAAAGAAGTAGATACATACATTCTTGGAAGAATCTTGGTCTGTCAATATAACTTACTGTACAATTATACATCTTAGCCTGCTTCTCAAGAATTGGACTTCCACCAAATTGTAAAGCTCTTTGCGATCCTAACACACGTTTTCTACGAACCATATCTTTTGCAAAATCAAAGTCTTCTCTTATTGCATCTAGCTTAGTTCCGAATTTTGTTTCGTGCATTTGGAACACTCGTTCAACTTGTTCATTCCATGTTTCTCTTCGTCTCTTTTCTTTATCGTATCTTGCGTATCTTGCGTATTGTGTGTAGTCGGCTAAAGCTTTAATTGACATCTTTTTTTATCTCCTCTTTCATTACTTGGTGCTGTTATTTATGCTTGAAAAACACCAAAACAATCGTTAATTTATTAATCATTTTATAAATTAATATATACAATATATAGTGTATAAATAGAAAATCCACCACACTATTTTGTAGTATGATGGATTTATTATATAACATTTTAAGATAGTTTCAACAGTCTATTTTATTTAAACTTAAAGCCTAACTTACCCCCGCATCCAGCAGCATAATAGTTCTTTGAAGGATCAGCAATAACTCTACCATCAAAGACAGGTGGGTATTTAACTTTGAAAGTATCGAATTTCAAATCATCGCCTTTTTTCTTAACACTAGTATAGACTTGAACCATACTTGATCTATTAAGAATGGCTCTAACTCCTCGATCAAACTCATCAGTTGCATTAATTGCGTCACCAACTTTCTTAGCTACACCAGCAAGCAGATGATACCCATCCGTATACCCAGGTTTGTCAGTATTGGCTGCGATTACATTAGCTACATCTTTTAAGTTCTTTGGGATTCTTTTTTTAGATTTTTCAATAACTCTTTGTCTGATATATTCTTTTTCTTTTTCTGTAATGATACCAAACTTCACACCTAAAACTAGTGGTCCCATAACTTGACTATTATCATTAATAGTTTCAAGAATTTCAACTACACCTTTATTTTGATCTTTCCATTCTTGTGGTACTTTTTCATTCAATGTTTTTATTAATCCAGTAACGGAAGCTGCTGCGCCACCACCAGACTTAGCCTTTGAACTAATACCAACTTTGACAGCCTCATCGGAAGTTAAAACAATAGAGTCATGAAGAGGGTTTGATACTGACATTGGGAACATAACAGAAAGATCTGAATAAGAATAACCCTGTTCGCCTAATAGAACTCTTTCTGATTCTTCATAGTCACCTTCAGTTTTGTAATTATTAAAAAGTGCAATTGGTGCAAGTAATTCACCAATATACTTAACATACGCAGTAGCGTATTTAGCGGCACCACTAACAAAAACATCTTTCTTATTATAGAAAGTATTAATAAGTTGTTCTGATTGTTCTTTTATATCATCTGGGGCATCGCTTGCTCGGATATTAGTAATAACGGTTGAAACGAGTTGGTCAATAGTTAATACTTTTTCAGTTTTAACTAAGTCAGAAGGTTTAAGTGGTAGTTTCTCAGCCATTGAAGTAATTTGCTGGCGCTCATAACCTGTCTTCTTAGTAAAGTCAGTCCAAAGACCATCCTTATGACTTCTCATAGCCTTAAGGTATCTTACAAAAGCAATAGGTTTGTCATCTCTTTTGAATACTGCAACTAGTGCGGCTTTATTAGGAGAGTTGGTGAAATTAACTTCTTGTATTCCATTCTGTTCAGCCCACGCATTAACATTGTCTGTGGTTTCATCTTTGGTTTCATAAGCATTGAAAGTTTCAGAGTCAGCAGGGAAACTAACGATGCTATCAAAAACAATTTCATCGTCACCTTTCTTAAATACTTCTCCTGGGGATCTTGCGGTTAGACCTCTACTAACTTCTTCTATTTTGTAAGGAGAAGTTTTGATTGCTTTATCAAAACTTTCTTTTATTAAGTCCTTAATTAAATTTCTATAACTTTTCATGGTTTTTTCTTTCCACAGCCACAGCCACCCTTTTTTCTCTTAACTTTTACAGGTTTGTCAGTTTGAACAGGTGACTTTTTTATTTGAGTGTTTTGGGTTCCAATATACTTCTTTTGTGGTAATGGTAATTTATTACCTACTTGTTGCCCATTTTGGTATTTTTTAATAATCATTTTAATCCTTCTAATAAACATTTTGATAGTTTATGTTTAATTTTGTCTCTATAACCACTCATTTCGGATTCGGTTTTTAATCTACTTGTTAAAATGTTGTAAATTTTCTCGTATGCTTGTGTTGCGTTGCTATTTGGTGGTTTAATTTTTTTGTACCATTCTTTAAAAGGCATATTTAGAGATGACATTCTAGCTTCTGAACCACTAAAAACTCTTGGAGTTTCAATAAACTTAACATCTGATAATCCTTTATTATTAACTCTTATCGGAATAAAGTTATGATCGGTTATCCACATATTAGCATTAAATTTTGATAAATCATTATTATAATTATCTATTCTATCATTACCAGCTAACCAACCAGCAACATAGTAATTAGTCTTTTCAATAACTTTCCATATTTCGTTTGAGGATGCAGATTTTACAGGTATTTCACAAACATCTACTTGATCATCATTAGCATATACTTCTTCTATCAAACCTTTTTGTTCTGAAAATGACAATGGATTTTCTAATACTTTTTCTGAACTACCACCACCTTTGACTAATATGATTAATATTTTTTCTGCTTGAGTTTCCCCTAACTTGTTTTTTGCTATTTGTATCATTTTGTCGTGACCTTTATGCCAAGGCTGCGCCCTACCTATCCATATTATTGCTGGAGTTCTATTTTTGTAAAAAGGTGAATAATCAGTTTTATCAGATACCATATGTGCAGCAGCATAAACTTTTAATCTTCTATCCAATAAAAATTTTAAAAGGTATAACTGATAGTTCGCATCATCCATATTAACATTTATATTTTCTTCTATATCATTAAACTTTTCTTTTATTTTTACTATAGCCTGTTCACTCTTCCTTCTAGAATCTGGGTCTAATTTTTCATAATTTTTATTATAATTTTTTAATATAGAAAAAAGTTGTTTTTTTGCAATTTTTATAATTTCACTAGCTTTTTTTGCTGTTTCAGAAGGTTCTAATATAGTATCATTGTTTGAAAGAATCTTGTATAATTTTTTCAGAAAATTTAATTCGTTTTCTTGCTCCGTTAATTCATCATTATAAGAAGTTTCTGAAGATAATTTTTTTATCATTTTATTTAAGGAGGCGGCATGTGCTGTTGATAAACCAAGAGCATCCAAAAGAAATTGTTTATTTAACATATCTTCTAGTACACCAAGTTCCATTCTGGTCGCCCATGTTTGTTTTTTTAAATCGTCAAAGGCTTTTGAAGTTCCTTTAACCTCAAATATATCCCCATTAGCTTTTTTAATTCTTAACACAACACCTTCTATTGGGGAAAAATTGTCATCTTTTGAAAAAATTGATGGAGTTTTTTCGGCAAAATCATCAAGTGTTTTTTGTAACTTTTGTCTTAACACATCTAAAAATGCTACCGCTTTTTCTTTTTCTGGTGATTTTGATCTACTGCTTATTATTTTTTTTAGATTTTCTATTTTTTCTTCTGAAGATAAAAACTCTTCTATGTCACCAACTTCGAATTGCATTATGCCAGAAAGTTTAGCATGTTTTTCGTTAGTATATATTACCCATTCTTTTGTTGAAGCTTTTTCTATATAAGAAAGTAATTTCACATTAATTTCTGGTTTTGGTCTAACCCATTGATTATTTTCATCCTTTAACCATGATTTAAAAATAACAAATGCGCCCTTTTCTCCAAATTTTGATTTGTCATATTTAGTAGCAACGAATGTTACCATTCCTTCATCATCACCAACATGGGTTGATACTGGGAATATTTCAGCATCATATCGAAAAGCACCAACTTTGTCAAATATTTTTGACAAAACTTTTTGAAATGGTTTAAATGAATAAAGAAATTCAAAACTCTTTTTGAAATCACCAAAAAAATATTCATTTGATAGTTTAGATAAATAATTATTACTAGTTATTTCTCCAGAATTTGATGTTTCTATAAAAAACTCTTTATTTTCATTTAACCCAAAATGAATGAAAGATGAATCCATTTTTTCAACAACATCAATATCACTAACAGAAGACAAATCTAATTTTTTGTTTTTTATATACGGGATTAATTCTTGTAATAATTCAAGAAAATCTTTATTATTAAATTGACTTGGACCAAAAAACCTACCAATACCTTCTCTAGCCATTATTTTCTCCATTATCAAAATTGACACCCAATATATTAGCTATTGTAGACATTCCTAAATTATAGTCTTCTTCGTCAATTGTTTGTTTTTGTGATTCCATCAATTTAAAAAATGTATCCCATATATTTTTAGCTTTTCCTGGAATTTGTTCTTTTACTTTTTTAGCCATCTTAACTGCTGAAATAATATCGTCTTCATCTGCTCCAGGTAAAATATAGCTTGCTACATTATTAGTATCAGAGAAATTTGTTAGTTTTGATAATTTTATTGATTTTTTAGTTTTAACATTAGGTTTGAATAAATCAACAACTAAATAAATTCCACCCTTTCCTAATTGAAATCTTCCAATTTTATCTGTACCATCACCATTGTAGTTTCTTGGCTCCCATCCTTTTTCTTTTAGTTTAATTATTTCTTCATTATTTTCTAGTTCATTTTTAACTATTACATTTTCAGCTTGTGTTTTTTCTCTTTCTTGCAATATTGCTCTAATAAACCACTTTTGTAAAGCCCCCTTTACTCCGCTAGCCAAATCAACAAAAGAACTAGATTGCATAAATTTAGTTTCATGGGCTTCTTCTTGTTCAATCTGAACTAAATCAACTTGTATTACTTTATTTTTCCCCCATCGAATAGCAGTTAAAATTTCGTCTGCCATTATTTTAGATTTTCTGAATGATATTTTTGAAGGATCTTTTTTAACTAAATAATTACCAACATCTTCCATAGAAACTCCGCTTTTTAATACTAAGTCTAAATCAAAATCACCATATGATTTTTTAGATTTAAAAGCTTTATCCATTACATCTGGGGTTTCTGATCTTAATAGTTTTACTTTTTTTCCTGCTATATGTGCAGCTAATCTTGTTGATCCTAGATCAAAAGTTATTTCGTAGTCTGGGTCTAAAAATTTAGATATATCCTTTAAGAGAGGATCAATTATTATTTTAAATACTTCTTTTATTTTTGTATTTGGTATTCTAACATATTCTAGTTTTTGTTTATTGAGTTTCTGGAGATTACCTAATAATTCATTTTTTACAGCATTACCTCCTTCGTTTAATGAATGTTTAATGTCTTTTTTATAAACTAAACCAGATTCATTTTCTACAAATTTTCCTATTGATTTTACTATTCTTTTTGATTTAAGATTTAGTGGGAAAAACTCTTTAGGGTTATTTCCGCTAAATAAACCATATCTGGCTCCATTTTTCCCATGAAGGATATAATTAGGTCTAAATTTGTTATTTAATGTTTTTTCATAATAATATTCTTTATTTCCTACTTTTATTTTGTTTAGCTTATTAAAATTTGGCTTCGCCCATTTTTCTAGAATTAAAGAATTTTCTATATATGTTTTCATTTTCTTAATTACGTTCTTATCCATAGTAAATCCTTTTCGTTTAATGTTATTTATATCATATTATACAAAAACCACCATATAAAACTATGGTGGTTTTTTATTAATTATATATTATAATTAGTATTTATTTCTACCAGTCAATTGTCTTACTTCATCAGCACTAACAAATAAATCTTGACCTAAAATATAATAAGAACCACTTCTACCTGTTTTTGGGTCTGGTTCTCTTGTATTATATACAGCAATATTATTAGGACTAAGATAAAGAATATCATAAGGGTCGAAACCTTCATGCTCATGTTCTACTGCCCAATTTCTAGCATAATCTAACATTCTACTTTCTTCACCACCAAGAGTTCTTGAGGTTGTTCCCTGTGCTGCCATTACTCTTGCCATATTATCTTCATGTTCTGCTTTTGTTACTTCTGTTACTTTATCTTCCGTTTCGAAAAAGTCAGGGGCATCAGGTGGAACTGACCCAGAAGGTTGGTTAATAACTTGAAAAGTTCCGTCATCATCTTGTTGAGCAAAATCCCAAATATCATTTGGTTTAGCATCATTGACCCAATATTCGCCGTCCCATGTATATGTATGACCATGATAAGTGGTTATTTGTGGTGGAATTTTACCAGAATCAATACTAGCTTGTTGTTGTGCTTGCATTGGGTTATCACCACGTTCAATTGGTTGACCAGTTAAATTTGTTCCTAAATCTCTTTTTTCCATTAATTTCCAAGTTTCATTAAGTTTTCTTTTTATCGGATCATAATCCATTAGTATCTCCTTTATTATCTTTATTTATATCAGAAATAAATAAAGATTCTCATATATCTAACTCCCCAATTTCTTGCAGCACGAACAGTTCTATATCTAATATCAATATGGTGTTGAATTAATACTCTTTCACCATTAACTGTTCTCCAATAAGGTCTAAAATTTCTCATAGATGCACCTGTATCATCAGCTTTTGTCATATCAGAAGGTATAGCACTTGTATTATTTTGAAGAGACTCCCAATACTCTGGAACATAAATATAGGTTCCATATGAGATTTCACTTGGATCAACCGCTATACCATAAATATGATTAGGGTTTATGCTTCTAGTATTCACACCAATAGATGTTTTCCCATCGGCAAAAGAACCACAAGATTCTACCCCAGGAGTATATGCAGTAACTTTAGCCCAAACCCAAACACCTCTTGGTGGGGCTAATTCTTCGATTGGTTCTTCAATTGGTTCAATTTCCAACAAACTATTAGAAAATTCTCTTGTAATATTTTCTTCATTTATGTTATACTCTGGATGTATTCTATTAATTGATTCTATATCTACTGTTAATTCTCTTTTGTTAATATTATTAGCAGTAGCTCCTAGAAAAACCACAAAGGCAACACCTAGTAAGAAAGAAAAGATTTTAAACATTAATTCACCTTCCATAGAAAGAATTATTTATAAATTATAAAAGGATTATAGTATATGTCAAATACAATTTTTATTCAACCTATTTTTGTACCAGATAAAAAACGATTTGAAAGAAATTTAGAGTCTTTACAATCATTTTCAAAATATATATTAAAAAATAATCTAAAAATACCATGTGTATTTGGTGGTTGGGGAAAAGATGAGTACCTAGATAAAATAATAAATTTTTGTAATAGTACTAATTTTCCAGATATGGTTGGTGTTTTTAAATATGGTAAAAATTACGGTAAAGCTACAGTAGTTAATAATTTACATAAAGTAATAAAATCAAAAAATATTAAATATGAATTTATATTAAGTGCTGACTCTGATATAATATTTGAATTAGAAGAAAATGATTTAATTGCAAGATTAGAAGAATATGCAAATAAGAGTCAAAGTTTGAGAGGTAAACCATTTGGCATGGTTGCTTTAAATCAAAAAGCTCAAGGATGTCATTTAGATATGATATATGCTAACGAAATAAAATATAAATCAAAATCTGGAAATGAAGAAAAAGTAGTTTATCCCAATGGTAAAGGCGGCATTGCTGGTGGATGTGTTTTTGTTTCTAAGAAAGCATGGGAAGATGTAAATGGATATAGGGTTATGGGAGTATACGCTGGTGATGATGCTTATCTTCTTATAGATTTATGTGATAAGGGTTATACTATTCAAATGATAGATAGTATTTCCATAATCCACCCACATGATCATGACCAAGAATACGCTAAATGGAAAGTTAAAGTTTGTCAGAGAGATTCTGGCGGTCCTAATAAATTAAATATTGAATCTCAAATAAATGAGGCTGACGAATTTTGGAGAGGTAAATAATGTCTAAAATAGATTTACAAGATTTAACTATAACTATACCTATAAAGATAGACCATCCAGACCGAAGCAGAAATTTAAAAATAGTAGTTGATTTTATATCCAGAAATTTAAATACTAATATAATAGTATGCGAACAAGACACGGAAGAAGTACCATCTCTTCTAAAAGATTATGATTTCCAATATCTAAAAAATAAAAGAAATGATAATATGATTCATAGAACATATCAATTAAATTATATGGCTAAAGAATCTACAACTCCTTATATTGCTAACTATGATGCAGATGTATTGGTTAAACCAGAATTCTATTTAGAATCAGTAAAACTTTTAAGACAAAAGAAAGCTTCTATAGTTATACCTTATGCTGGTCCTTGTTATGATATACCTGTATCTTTTCACAAACAAATACTTGATACAGGATCTTTGGATTGCGTTGGTGACGTTACCAAAACAGGCGGGATGATGAATCCCAATGCACTTGGTGGAGCATTGTTTTGGGATAAAAATGATTTCATAAAAGGTGGAATGGAAAATGAAAAATTCATTTCATGGGGGTTTGAAGATAATGAACGATTCTCAAGATTTAAAAAATTAGAATATAAATTAATAAGAACTTCTGGTAATCTTTACCATCTTAACCACCATAGAACTCCTAATTCAAACCACACTCATCCATTTTATCATAGAAATATGAATGAGTTTCATAGAATAGATAAGATGAATAAACAACAGATTATTAACGAAGTTAAAACGTGGGGTTGGTGTAAATGAATTTCAAAGATTATATCAATAATAAGAGAATAGTAATTGTTGGACCAGCGCCATCTTCCATGAGTAATACAAAGGATTTTATAGAATCATTTGACGTTGTAATGAGGTTTAACTCAGCAGTTCCAATTAAAGAAGAAGTGCAGAATAATATAGGAAGTCGTACTGATATATTATGTAATTGCTTAGAGGAAGACCCTATATCTGGTGGAAAGATAGACCCATTTTTGTGGAAAGAAAATGGAGTCAAATGGGTTTTATCTCCGTATCCAAAAAATTGGTTTTCTGAAGTTAATATAAAAAGATTTGAAGATAAAAATAAAAATGTTTTAGAGTTTGAGTTATTCGATTTAAATTATTATAATCAAATAGAAAAGTCATTAGGCACAAGACCTAATAGTGGATTATTGGGAATACTCCACCTTTTAAAATTTGATATTAAACAGATACATATAACTGGAATAACTTTTGGTAGAGGTGGTTATCGTAAAGGGTACAAAGATAATATAACCCCAGAGCAATATAATAAACTTGCAAATGGACCTTGGCATACTCAAAAACCACAAGAAGATTATTTTAGGAATATACAACTTAAAGATAAAAGAATTACATTAGATAAACAACTAAAAGAGATAATGGGAAACAAATGAAAAAATTAAGAGTATTTAGAAATTGGGTACCCTCAAAAATACCTAATTGTGAAATTAATAATAAAAATTTTAATATAGTTAATGACGATTCATACGAATACGCTATACTGATGAATTCGCCTAATGTGAAATTAAAACCATTACCAAAAGAAAATGTTTTAGGTTTAGGGTTTGAACCACATGATTTCTGTAACTATACAAATTGGAAGGATACTGCTAATAAGTATTGCGGTACCTATATTATTGGCGACCCTAAAAACTTAGGAGGTTGCTTTAAAGAAGGTCATTCTTACATGTACTATTTCGACGAACCCCCAAAAGAGCATAAAAAACTCCATAAAATGTGTATAGTAGCATCACATAAAAAACAGATTAAAGGTCATAAATTAAGACATGACTTGATTAATAGAATACTAAAAACTGATATGGATATTCACATTTACGGGAAAGGTATAAATGCTCTTTATAAAGATAAACGAGTTAAAGGTGAATTTAAAGAGTTACATGAAGTGTATCCAAAATACTTATTTGATATAACTATTGAAAATTGTATCGAAGGGTCATGGATGACAGAGAAAATATTTAATCCTGTATATTATGGATGCTGTCCAATTTATTGGGGCAACCAAAAAATTAAAGATTATTGTAATGACTTCTATTATGATTTACCATTAGATAATGTAGATTTAATGATGAGTAAAATCAAAACCATATACAATAACGCAGATAGTTATTATGCAGAAAAGAAAGAACAACTAACTCAATCCGCTATTAATATCTCACAATACAATTATCTTGATTTTGCTAATGACTATTTCGATGGATTAATTACTAATAAAATTCTTTAATTAATTTTGAAATATGACCACTGGATTTTTTTAATGGATGAAATTTACATCCAACATTTTTACCAGACTCAAAAATTATTTTAATATCTTCGTTTGTGTAATGTATATGGGTGTCTATTTCTTTTTGGGCAGTCGCATTCCCACCACAAGGTTTAACTTTATTATTAGCATACCCTTTACTATAATCAAAATCTACCCCAGTAATAAAAACATCTTTTAGCCCTAATAATATAGATAATGCCATCATATGGACAGCAACTGTATGACCATTACTGTACATTTTATCATGTTTTGTATATGTCATTAATTTTTTCTGAATTAATTCATATTTACATGGCTCCCATTTTTTTACTTTAGAAATATTTTGATTGAATGGTAAATTATTAATTTTTAATTTAGGGGTAATAGTTTCAACGATTGATCTATCTACGCTTTGTGCCCAGACCAAAACAGATTCGGGTCTTTTATTATACCTATCTATATTTTTATTAACATTCATCCTATCTTGTGTATTAGCAACAACCCAATAATCAACTTTTACATCTGGAATTATTTCGTCACATAAATTACAAGAAATGATTATACAATTATTATCGTTTGATTTTTTAATTAGTTCTTCATAATTTTCGTTTAAGCTTGGACCCATACCTATAATATATCCAGTCTTGCCTTCATGTTTATTTAAAATATCATTGAATTCTATTTTCATATTTTCCCTTTAACCAGAACATATTTATCTACATTTTTAAAAACTCTTCGAGCGGTAAAAACTCGAATATGTTAATTAGGTTAGATCTTTCATTACACACTGATATTCTCATATAGTTATTAAAAGATAACTTAGTTTTAACATCTTCCCACCCCACGACAGAATTACCTAAAGCTTTTTCAAGTTCTATATCAGAACACACAACACCTTTCCCAAAATAATCTTTCCTAAAGTGATTTATATCATTATCTTCTGTAAACATTGCTTTATTGGTTTTTCTTTTTACGTCAGGTCTTTTCTTAAATGATCCGTCCATACCAATTAAAGCAATACTATCGTATCCTAAAAGATAAAGAAAGCATATAGCAGTTATACAAACTGACCCCCTAATACATGGTATCGTATCAAAGTTATTTGGTATAGTATCAATTGTATATTTTCCAAATAACTCTTTATTTCGTAGCCATGAAACATTTTTAGATGCTTTGTCGAATGTAATAATTTTTTCATTTGGGGTATAGGTGGAAATTTTTTCATTTTTTAGTAAAAACATTTTTTTAACGTCAGTTTCTAATAACTTTTCAATCCCATCATAACAAGACTCTATAGTTATCTTATCGCTAATTCCATAATACGTAGGGGTAAACCCCCAATCATCATAAGCTATATATGCCCTATTGAAAGAAAAGGTGTCTACACCTTTCAACATATTAATATCTACATCATTAAGAGATGGACCATTACCTATTATTACACATTTTTTCATAAGTTTAAACCATGTAATCCAACATTATCACCCATCCACTCAATCATAAGATCACATATCATTGCCAACCAAAGATTGTGAATAGATTCAACGACATTATAACCTACACTATCGACCCAGAAATTTTTGTTTACAATTTGTGATAAATCGTTGTATTCTGAAAATCCAGTAAACGCAACAACATTACCACCAACAGATTTAACATACTTAGCGGCATTTACGACATTAGGAGAATTACCACTTGAACTGACACAAACAAGAATATCACCTTCTTTGTAATTTATTTTACAAAAACGTTCTAAAGCATTTTCATAACCAAAGTCATTTGAAAAAGCAGTTAATACAGCAGGGTCAGCAACACAAAGAGTTTGCACACCAGTTTGACTCATATAATCTAAAGCGGCATGATTAGCAATTGTATAAGATGCACCATTACCCATAAAGATAACTTTATTAGTAGTGCCCCTTAATGCGTAAACTTCCTTTGCAAAATCAATAGCATTAAAATTATCTAATTGGTCCAATGCTTCTTTACATTGGTCTAATCGGTTTTGTAAAAATGTAAAATCACTCATTGTTTCTCCAGTTGTAACATGTATTTATTATATTCATAACTTCTAATGCGGCATTTATATTAGAATAATTTTCTTTACTATTAATCTTACTAAAAAAGTTAAGAACTTCTTTTTCCCATGTGTTGTTATTTTTAAATTCTATTATCTCTGATTTTGAAATATCTGAATCAAAATGTTTATCTTCACATATTGTTAAAACTTCTTTACCATAAGACCCAGAAGGGGTCTTTAACCCATTGAGGGCGATGTATTTATTTTGCATAACAACTTCTAATGAGAATATATGCCTCCATTCAATCATAGTAGAATGTAACGATGCTGATATATTTTCTTTTGAATTATAAAGATTAACAAATGCATTATCTTCTATACCATCAACCTTCCACATGTTATTAGTAACAACGGCTTGAATGATATCAAAATTACCACCAAACCAATTCATTAAATCTAACATATGAATTCCTTGGTCTAATAGAATTCCTCCACCAGATTTATTAGGGTCAGCTCTCCATCCAGCAGTATTTGGCTCTCCGATTGCTTTTCCATATCTCCCGCGCATCCAAAGTATTTTACCAGATGAAGGGTCATCAATTATCTCTTTCATCTTTTGAATACTATCATATTGTCTATGGTTAAAACCATATATCAAAACTAACTTTGATTTCTTATATTCTTCTTCTATTTCCAATAACTCTTGATAATTTAATGCTGGTGGTTTTTCGCAGAAAACATGTTTGTTTCTTTTAATTGCTTCTAATGTATATTCTTTAGTTACAAAATTTGGCGTGCATATAAAAACACAATCACACCAATCAAGGATTTGAATTGGGTCTGGACATTTATCTAATGATGGGTCGTAAATCATATATTCAGCATCTAAGAATATATTTTTACATACCTCATGTCGTATCTTTCCAATTTTACCATACCCAATTAAACCTATCTTCATTTTATTAACTCCATCAAATCATTATAGAGTCCCTTCTTGAACCCATCACCAAAGGAAGCAACATGAGGAGTTGCTATAAAGTTTTCTAACTCTAATAGTTTACCTTTATATGGTTCTTCCCAAAATACATCAAATGCGGCAGTTGCTTTTGGGTTATTCTTTAAGAATTCATAAAGAACATCTTCATCTACTAATTCCGCTCTCGCAGTATTAACAAGTGTAACATCTTCTTTAAGCCAATCAGTATTTATCATCCCTTTATTGTCTTCTGTTAATGGGCAGTGACATGTAACAATATCAGCATCTTCCAAAAATTCTATTGGGGCGTAAAAATTATCTATAACATCATGTCCCAATATATTTGGTGTTAAATTCTTAAGAATATTATAAACCCTCTTACCAATATTACCTTTACTACCAAATACTAATGATTTCTTATTGCTCAATTGAACTCTTTCATTTTTGGTCCATGTTTCAACACTACCCAAATTTTTATAGTGACAAGATAGAATAGAATTAATAGTAAAACAAGAAACTTCATCATATATGGAATTTCTCGTATTTTCAGAAGGCATAACTAATTCAATATCAGTATCTTCAAGGTCTGGAATATTATCTACACCAACACCACACTTGAATATATATTTAAGTTTTGGGTACTTCTCAAGTTCTATTTTACCACCACCTACAACAATAACCTCTGCTTCAGAAGGGTCATCTATATAGAAATCTACCAAATCATCAAGTGTCTTTGTTAAACTGAAAACTTTCATAAAACACTCCTAACTTCATCATAAAACACTTCAACTTTATTAGCATATTCCATATCTAATAGTATACATGTTAATTTATTAATATCCGTATTTTTCTTATCTTTCATTAATAATTTAACATATTCTTCAATATCTTCTATTTTGTAGTCAGGCATATTTTTTGATAATATTAAATACAACTTATCATAAAGTTGTTGATTTATTAATCCTTTTTGTAGGGAAATTTTATTGGCTATAACCATCCCCATAGTAACTGCTTGCCCATGGTTAACTTCATAATTACTTAATGATTCAATAGCGTGACCAAAAGTGTGACCATAGTTAAACAAGTTTCTTTCACCCTTATCAAATTCATCTTTTTCAATCATTTCTTTCTTTATGGTTAAACTTTCTTTAATATATTCTTCTATGTTTTCTAATATATTTTTATCATTAACCATCTTTTCAGACAAATCAATTTTATGATTTATGAGAAAGTAGTGAAGCATTTCACCAATACCAGATTTAATTTCACTTTCTGGCAATGTGTCAAGAAACTCTCTGTATATGAAAATTTCTTTGGGTGGATAAAACCCTCCAAGTTTGTTCTTACAATCTTTATAGTTGATAGATGTTTTACTACCAATACAACTATCACATTGAGCAAGTAATGTCGTTGGATAGAATACCCAATCAACTCCTCTTGAGAATATAGAAGCAGTGAAAGAAACTAAATCTTGAATAACCCCTCCACCGATGGCTATGAGTTTGTTACTTTTATTGAATCCAATTTGAATCATAGTATCTATAAGTTTTTGTGATTCTTCTAAAGTTTTAGATTCTTCAGTTGCTTCTACTACATATATTGACGCATCAAACGTATCCATTAATTTAAGGTGTAATAGATACCTATCATAAACATATTGGTCAACAACAATAATATCTCTTTTATTATCATCAAAAGTCAAATCTGTAATAGATTGTACTTTATAAATTCCTTTAAATGATTGAATCTCAAACACAAGTATAACCCCCGTCAACAATAATATTTTGACCAACCATATAGGTATTTAAATCACTTGCCATAAACATAACGGTTTTTGAAATGTCATCAACCGTTGCCAACCTACCAATAGGGACATTAGAAGCAATTTCATCCATCTTTTCTCTTCCTAACACATCAACAGTCAATTCAGTTTCAGTAACTCCTGGTCCAACAGCATTTACTAAAATACCATCTTTAGCAAGTTCTACTGCTGATGCTTTAGTAAGACCCAATAACCCAAATTTACTTGAGCAATAAGCAGAACGAAGAGGCATACTAATCTCACTTGAAATAGATGTTATATTTATAATACGACCCCACCCCTTTTCTTTCATATGAGGAATAACTGCTTGAGTTGTTTTAAAGCAAGATGTTAAATTCAACTCTATGATTTTTTCATAGTCCATTATATTATATTCATCAATAGGTCCAATTTTGTTAGTACCAGCATTATTAATAAGAATATCAAATTTCATAGTTTTAATCCATTTTATGAATTCTATAGTATCATTATAATATGTAAGGTCAACTTGCCAATGTTTTAAGTTACATACTTTTTGAGTACTGGTCCAATATGTATCGGCACCCAAACTATTAAAATCGTCAACAAGTTTCTTACCAATACCTTTACTGCCACCAGTAACTAAAACTCGTTTTCCTGTAAAATCAATGTTCATCTTTGTGGTTTCTCCGAGTAAATGTGTTCAACGTCATATCTTGATACCGCAAGGCGAGATGCCATTACTCCACCAACGGCAGTAATTTGATGTTTGTTTCCTTTTTCAATAAAAACTAAATCTCCTGCCTTTACATTATAAGATTCGTCTTCAATATCAAACTTCCATTGTCCTTTTAAGATATACCACCATTCATTCCATTTTGCATGGTAATGTCTTCTATTGCCTTCTCCTGGCATTTGATTAACTACAGTACAAGAGTTACTATCCGAATCTACAATAGTTTTATACCAAGATTCGTATTTAGACATACTATTCATTAAATCTATAACATTTGTTACCCTTTGATTTGGTTTTAATTCTGTTGTTTTCTCAATACCATCATCCTTTAAAACTCTTGGAACGATATAATCTATATATTGACCTTCTTCATAATAGAATTTCTTATATGAATCTTGGAAAGGCACAAAACGAGCAACTGCTTCTGCTAATAAAAAATCTTCTTCTCTGTCAACGTCAATGGTAGAAAATCCACTAAGAGTAAAGTATTTGGTATTACCATGTCCACCATGATACGCACAACCCAATTCTTCCATATTCTTTTTAAAAGTATCTACATTCCAACCCATAAGAGAGGTAGCATATACTTTTACCGGCTCCATCTCCTGTGATGGTGGATTTTTCTTTGTCCTTGAAAAGTTGATCGGTAATTCTTCATAGACACAACCAATTTGCTCATCTTTAACAGAAACTAAAGTATCTACTCCTTCAAGTGCTTCATAGAAACTTTCGATTTCTTCTTTGGTGACAAAAGGTGAAGTTGGTAATACTTGAATTATCTTATGATAATTTTCATGTTTATTAACAAAGTCCAACATAAAGTCATCATTAGTAGAAGAATCAGAAGCAAATTCTTCTGGTCTTTTATATACATTAACTTCTGGATAGTTTTGTAAACAAAGATTGACAATAGTTAAATCATCCGTATTAACATAAACATCAAAATCGGTTTGTAAACATGTTTCAATTACCCAACTAATAAGGGGCTTACCACTTAATAATCTGATATTTTTGTTTGGAACTCTTTTACTTCCTGCCCTTGCAGGAATCATTATTGCTGTTTTATTTTTACCCATTATTTATTTTTCCTTTTCTCATTTTAATAATTTTTAATTTAGCTAAACCAGATTTACCAGAATAAAGGTAATTATTTATTATATCATATGGTATATAATCTATATTAGTTTCTTTAAGATAATCATTAGCATCTTTACTATTACTTTTAAAAGGAAGATTAAAACATGTTTCCCCATCTGTAAGTAATTTACTGACTCGTTTTTGTCCTTCATTATCCTTAAAGTAATTATCCATAGCCCATATAATATTTGAGTATCGTTTTTTAATATTATTAATAAACCAATCACTCATAGTAGCTCCACAAGTTGCTACTCCATTTTCAAAAGCACAGGCATCTAGAGTACCCTCACACACAATAACTGGTTTACTTGGGTCTACTCTCCAAAGCCCCCACAGTGGCTTAGAATCTATCTGTATGCCTTGTTTTTCATCTTTGAGGAAAAGATACTTAGGTTGTTCTTTTGTTGCTCTAGGGTTCTTTATGATGATTCTACCTTGTATATGAAGCAACTTTGTTTGGTCTTTATTAAAGAATGGAATAGCAACATAACCTTTAAGTGGACCCTTAAACATACAATAGAATTTACAATAAATATTTTCTGGTATTTTTCTATTAACTAAATACTCTAAAGTTTTTAATCTATATTTTTCTTTATTAGAATCATCTTGAGATTTCATTAAAGAGAAACCATTATTTAATAGGTATTTTTTTAATAGATTAGAATGTTGACCATCATTAACTTTTTTCTTTTGTTTTTTAGTTTTCTTAAATACACTACCATCTTTAATAGCCTCAAGAAAGTAAATTTTTAATTGATCCCATTCACTTGGATACTCTTCTTTAATAAATCCTGGGAAAGAATGTGAATATCCACAATTATGACAATAAACCATATATTGATCATTATAATCTTTTAAATACATTCTTTTTTTATGGTCATCACAAAGTGGGCATTTACCTACAAACAAAAATCCAGAAGAACCTACAGATGATACATCACCTACGACTCTACTGAATGATTGTTGTACTATATAACTTGGTAATTTCGCCATAACTTTATTTTATAAAGATATGTGTATTTGTCAATCTTTTCTATTAAAATTCTTTTCATAACGGAATTTATGAACTACTTCATATTCCTTCTTATCAGAGTGTTTCACAACGTCAATCTTATCTGATAATATTTCTTCTACATCGTCAGTATCTAATACTTTAACAAGATTCCACTTTTGTAAAAAATAAGTTATTGTTTGAAGTCTTAATTTATCTACTTTATTAAATGTACTTGGTTTCCCTTGTAAAGCAAATAATTCTTTAAAATGACAAATAAAATATCTTATTTCACCTTCATCTTCAACTTTATGACAATAACAACTTGGAAATATCTTTTTTTGTTTTCTATTAACAACTCCGATTCTTTCAAGGGTTTCACATACTACAGCATAATCTGTATGCAATTCAACTTCAATACCAACTTCGGTATCTAAAATGTCATTATTTTCGCTCATTAACTAACTCCTTATGAACAAATATATAATAACATATTTATGTTTATTTTCCCCCAAATTTATTTATTATTTCATTTGTAAAGTCTTCACCTCTTTCCATAATATATTGGGTTGCTTCTCTTTTTGAAATACTATAATATTTAGCAACTTGTTCAGCACCTTCTATATTAAACTTTTTATTAGAAATAAATTTGTCATATGTAGGATCTTCTGGGACAATTTCACAAAGTAACTTATAAAATTGTTTTTTATCTAACACACCTTGATATTGATTTAAATAATCCGCAATTTCTATATTATTACCTAATCCCATTGATAAGAATTTAAGTAACATAAAATTACTTACAGACTTATGTGATTCTACTTCATCCAACAAATTTCCTTTTTTTGTTGTTTTAATATCACGAAGAACATCAAATAGTAAATTTGATTTTGTTTCTTTCTTTTTTAATCCTTTTCTTTTAGCCATAATTAATTGTATATTCTTCTAGTCGTTTACAATACCATTTTTAAATTCATTAGGATCAACATCTGTCATATCAATATCACCTAAAGCATCATTTGTACTTGGTATTCCATTTTCTTGTAAAGCTTGAATTTCAGCTTGAAGTTGTGGATCATTATAATCCTCACCTATTTGAATTTTTTCTGCTGAACGTAATTTAGCCTGTTGTTCTGGTGGAAGTTGGTCAAAAGGAACTGCTTCTCCTGCTGCTGCTATTTCTTTCTCTGTAGGCTCTGCTTTTACCACAGACTGACCACCATTATTAATCATAGCCATCATTTGTTGCATCATAGCCATCATTGCCTCTGGAGTCATTTGTGAAGGATCTGAGGGCATTTGTGGTGGTTGTGGTGTCTGACTGCCTTGCTTCTTTCTAACCACATCATCAGCGTTTACGCTGTTCTCAGGAGAAACATCAACAGGGTTTGGTATATGAACATTTTGCGATGACATATCTCCATATTGATTTGGTTTTAATAAATTATCTGGATTAGGTGGGGCTGATTGTTGCCCTGCTAATCTTTGACCACCCATAGGAACATAAGTCCAGAAATTTCTTGCCTCACTTAAGTTACTAATAATTGAAAGTAAAGGAGTAGCTTTCAAAGAGTTTTGTGCTGCTCTAACTACTGCTGGTTTTCTGGCAAATGTTGAAAGAACAATCTGTTTAGCTTGATTCATTTCATCATTAGGATTATTAGCTTTGGAATAAACAAAGTAGAAGTTCTGAATACCTTCTCTACGGAAAATCTGTTTAGCTTCCATTCTATTAGTTGTGTCTAAAGTTACTAAGTAAACATGTCTTAGATTTTTTAAAAATTCATTTTCCATTTTTGGGTTCCTTATTGTTTGTTTTTGTTCTTTTATTTCGTAATTATCTTTAGGTGATGTGTTTTGAATAGTTGAGTCATTTTTAGATGAAACTACTTCCCATTTTTTTCCAGTAAAGAATCTTAGTAGTGTTGCTATCATAGTTACTCATCAATTACTTGCCTAATCTGGTATAAGCACCCCATGAAGTTAATCTCTTGGTCTACTATTATACTATGTCTGTATAAATATTCAGCAATAGTTAATTTAATATCAATTGAGTGTTCTTCAGATAATTCAATAGAATTATCAAACATAGTTCTATACATTTGTTCATAATCTACAGAACCCACTATATTTTGACGTATATCGTTCAGTTTGTTCAATTTAATAAGTTCAATAAGTTCAGCGCCATCTTCTTCTAACATTTTAGAGTCAAACTTAAAACAACCATTAATAGTAAATTTTTCAAGTGAACCAACAATTTTTCTAATGTCAGGGTAACAAGTATCAACAAGATTAGTTAAATCTTCTTTTATAGTGTTTTTATCAAATTTTATTTTTTCTTGTTTAAGAATATAGGCGCATCTTTTAAGAATACTTGTTTTATCAGCACCTTTAAATTCAAATACTTGGCAACGTGATCTAATAGGGTCAATAACTTTGTTTAGATAATTACAAGTTAGGATGAATCTACTTGATTTATGAAATTCTTCCATTACATTTCTTAACATCATCATAGCATTCATTGACATAGCATCAAATTCATCTAAAATAACAATCTTCTGACCACCAAATCCCATGGTAGCACAAAAACCTTTTACTTTTGTTCTTATAGTTTCAATAGAAGTTTCATCAGAAGCATTTATATACATAATATCTTCTGAAATTGCTCTTGCTAGAATTTTAGCACTAGTCGTTTTACCTAAACCCGCTGTTCCTGTTAATAAAAGATGAGGTATTGAACCTTCTTCAATAAAGGAATTAAATTTATTTAGTAAAGATTCACTAGCTACTAAATCTTCAAGTTTTATTGGTCTATATTTTTCAATAAATGGTTCAGACATTTTTATTTTCTTCCTCTACTTCTTTTATAAAATCACCAATAACTTTGTCAAATAAATCATTTTCTCTTTGGGATATACCTCTAAGAGTAGAAACAGTATTATCTACATAACCATCTCTTTCCCATTGAGTTCTAGCATCATAATAAGCAGCTTCACTTATTGCAACATCCCTAACAGAAAATCCAGAAACTCTTCGTTCAATCTTTTTTCTAGCTTTCTGTATATATTGTTCTTTTAACTCGTCAGTTATTTGTGTAAGATTTTCAAAACTATTCATAATGTTCTATATCCTTTATATCCGCAATTGTGGCAATGTACATTTTTTTGTGGTGGGTGGCTTGCTAAAATTGTATTAGGTGTGCTATCATATAGTTCTTCACCACATTGTGGACATTCAATACCATTTAAAACTGGTGAGTTATTAAAAGGTTTAACTTCTTTTCTTTTTCTACTTTCATGTTCTTCAAGTGTTTCCATATCAGTCAGTCCTTGGTCCTACATAAGTTTTCATAGTGTGTCCTTCAGTTTCACTGAAGAAGCACACAGCAATATTACCTATTTGAATATTATAATCAATACTTGAACCATTAATAACATTCATAAAATTTTCTTTATCTAAAACTGTTCTAAAATCACCAAACACTTCTTCAACATCTATATTAATTGAAAAACTATTAGATGATGACATATCCTTATCCTTAACATGTAAAGAAATTTTATCTACTCCTTTTTTGCCTTCTATAATAACAAACTGACCACCAACTACTGGAATAGCTTTAATAAAATTACCATTTTTTTCTTTATTTAAACTGAATTCAGTATACCAATCAATTTTTGTAACTAAACTCTTTTTACCTTCGCGAATTAAATCACTTTCAGCAGCAAAATATTTAACTTTAGAA
>JACKZZ010000017.1_pt1 | contig 25278 bp, 23 predicted proteins | sample 8027871 | NCBI WGS metagenome assembly JACKZZ01 (sample SAMN15724774, study PRJNA655200) | protist metagenome | isolation source: fluorescence activated cell sorting (FACS) single amplified genomes of... | place: USA: West Boothbay Harbor, Gulf of Maine | collected 2000-07-19 | reverse complement strand
TTTTAAATGCCTGCCTACAGCTCCGGGAGACCAACAACTGGGCCACGGCAAACTGGCGTCTTCTAGGTGATCCTCCATGGGGACGCTTCTGAAAATGCGAATATTCGCTGCCTCAGGTCACCAGATTCAAAAATACAAAGAAATTGAAATCATCATCACATCAGAGCAAAAAATACGGATCCTGCCACGGGCCCACATAATTGTTATTGGAGCTCGAAATGAAATACGGATGGATGCGGTCTTGAAATGCTCACAGATGTGTGTGGCATCCAAAATACAAATTATGGAAGTCAGACAGAAGGAAAAACGAGACAAAGGAGATGTTTTTTGAACGAATGAGAAAACTTGCTACTGAATTGGATTTTGCATACAAGCACCATACTACTTGCTACGGAAAAATGCCCTGCTATATCCTGACGGATAGACTTCTCGCCCAGAAGCAATGGCAGAAGTTGCTCGAAGAGAAGCAGTCTTCTGACGGGTGTTAACTACTATTCTGCTATTGTTTCCTTTGCAATACCCTCTTCGTTTATCAACACCTCTACAATTGTTGGCGTACCGTGCCAATCCGCTCTGAGTGGATTTACTGTCTAGAATTTTATTCTTGTTTATGTGAATTCCGTACCCAGACGGGTTGGATTGATATGTACTGTATGGTACAAGGACACCGCCGAAATCGGCAATCTTTTCTCCCTTTTTAAATCTTTTAGTAGCGAACAGACCCAATCCAGCGTTGGGGATATTGCTGTTCTTTACTTGAAGACCTTTTTTTATCTTAGTATGTTGGTAGCAGTAGTCGGCGTACTTGCAAGTAGTCCTTGAACATCTCTGATGATTTTTCTTGTATGCTTGGCATCTAACACATTCACGTTGTGACATTCTTATATATATATATAATATAACGGTATAGAAAAAAAATGTTGTTCTACATTATATAATAATGAACGATTGGGTGAAACATGTCAAAGCATACCACAAGGAACACGGTGGGACGTTTGCAAATGCTTTGAAAAATGCAGGTAAGACATACCGAAAGAAGAAAAAAGGAGGAGCAGATCCTTTGCTAGATCCTGAGAGAATGAAACGGAAAGAGCAGAGCGGAGAAAACTTTCTAGCAGATTTGGAAAAAAGGATTCAAAATCGAGAAGGACAGTATGGAGACGAAAAATTGCAAGGGGTTTACGCTAGAGGAAGGAAAAGATCCGCTCGTGTCACACCCTCACCAGCGGAAACGAAACAATCATGTGAAAGACAACAAAAATCCTTCGTGAAATCCCACTGCAGGAAAAAAAAAGCGGGTGATAAAAAATAATGACAACAAATAGTATAGAAAAAGAAATGTCAGAAAGGGAATGTGACACATCGACGGATTCAAGTTACACCACGGAAGATTCCCCAACGTCTAGCGATTCGGACAGCGAATCATCACAAGAAGAAGAGGATATGATTGTCATTGACGATCGTTTCAAACACAAACTCCGCATGTTGATTCTGTGTGTAGAACTCAACAAATTGCGTAATCAAAAAAACACATAAAAAGATATGGCGACATTATGTTATAAAATGAGGACAACAAAAAGCAAACTAGTGAAATGTAGTTATTGTGAGATAAATTTGACACCAGATGAATTTCACATTCAAAAACACGTGTGTATCTTATGTGATAAACATTTAGCAAAACTAAAATTGAAAAAATCGAAACAAAACAATAAAATAACGATCAAACCGAAAAAACAGTTGATTGTTCATTTTGAATAATTTTTTGTATTTCTTGTCAATAATACTTACATATTGAAAAGAAATAAACATTACAATATTTGGTCAGTCAGTCAGTGTACTTACTTTTTTCTCATCAGACTGGCAACTTTCAATGCGTCTTTGTATGACAAACCTTCACTCTTTTGAACCGATTTTACGTACTTGATCCAATCAGACTCCTTCCGCTTTTGTTTCGGTTTTGCTCCGTGCTTCTTGCCACCTTTCAGATCACAATCACAGTGCTTCTTACCTTTGGGACACGTTTTCTTGTACCCTTTGCCATCTTTTTCTTGTTTCACCATACGTTGTCTTTCCAGAAGATCTTTCTTTGAAGCGGTCGTCCCAGATGGAACTTGTGTATTCATGGGAGAATTTGGGGGTGCTGGTCGAACATTAGATCGAGTCCGTGGAGGTGAACTCGAAGCACTGGTGAGATTCTGACCAACACGTTCGAAAAAGTCTTTACTTTTAGGCAATAGACTAGTGTAATAATTCACTAACTTTTGTTTTTCTATTCTTTTTTGTTTATCTTTTGTTCTTTTATTACCTTTCTCGTTCTTGTACCTGATGATAATTTCTTCAATTTGCTCTGTAAACATTTCCTTTAATACAAGGGTCAACAGAGGATTTTTTGGTAATGATTTCAAAACATATGTCATCTGTTCGTCTGATAATTTGTATTTATCTATAATTTCTTCTACTTTTTGTTTCGCAACTTGGACACCAATATCTTCTTGAAGTACGTCATAAATTTGTTGTCTGACAAACAATGGATTTGTCACACTATTTTCTTCACCATCTGATTCAACATTCGTTTCGTCATGTTTGCTTTCATGCCTTGGTTCTTCTTCAATATTGCTTAAATTACCAAAGGCAGAACCGACATCTCCTGATGAAACTAAATCTTCTTTTTGTTCAACTACATTGTCCACAGTGGTAACTATGTTATTGTCTTTCTGTTCATCATTCTGCTGGACTACTGTTGGTCTCAACCTTTCAAGTTGTCTCGCTACATCCATCAATGACGCTGGATTGAGTGATCCAAACACATTTGGATCTGCCTGTTTACGTTCGACTCCAACATCCTGCTCTTCCTCCACATTACCGACGACTATGTTAGACAAATATCCAAGCAGTTGCAACGGACTGTCTGGTCGATAGTCGACCCTGTAGAACGGTTTGTTGATCAGTATGTTCAAGATACGCTGGATTTCTTCAGCGGTTCTCCGTCCTTCTTTCAACAACATATTGTTCAAGACGTTCTTCATCCTAGCGACATTTTCAGGACTACGTTCCATGCTATCCTCCATCTGGTTGAAGACGTCCAACATGACGGTGACGGGAGCGTCCATTCGTGTAATGTCAACTGATTTTTTGGTCTTGTACTGCTCACGGAAGTTCTGCTTTAAGTAATCGTCTGCTTCCTCTTTGGTCATCTTCAGTTGTGCCATGATCTCGCTTCTCTTGTTGATATACTCCATGTCACTGGGATCAGGTACTTGCACTTTAAACAGATCGGTGATTACTTTCTCTCCAATGAGTGCAAATCGTTTGGCATCCTCGTTGATCTGTCGCATGTACTCTTCCGTCTCGAAGTCGGTGAGTCTGCCTTTCGCATCGAGGTCGATGCTTCTGTCCCGTATGTTCACATCCTCGCTCCGTATTGTTCTCTTCGATGGTGGAGGGGATGGCGGGTTGCTTCGATCGTTTATCGATTTCCATCGCTTGACCGGTCTAGCAAGGGACATATCCCCTTTAATATTCTCAATGTGATAGTTCGCTATCTTGTTTGGTGGGAAACTACAGTAACTCGTAAGGTTATGGTACGGTTGCATTTTCTTTCAATTTCTCTATAATTCTATATAATATTTATTTTTCCCATAATTTCCATACTTATTATTGGCATTCTGTATGCATGTCCTCTCCAGCGTGGCAACGTCGGTGATTTCATCTTGTATGATCTTTTTATGAACCTGCTTGACCAAGTGTTTCAATTTTTGATCGCTTTTGTCTTCCTTTTTTGATCGCTTTTTCTTTTTGACCAAATAACGATCATACATCCCCCTCCCTCTTACTGCGTGATACCCTTGCAACTGGTCATCGTACGTCTGCTTGAGGGATTCCAAATCACTGTCCACGTCTATTTCACAGAGGATGGATGGATCGTTTTCAAAGTCGTGAATAATGATTCCTTCTTTGATCAGTTTTCGATGCAGAGTCAATCCTTTTCGAATCAGTCTGTTATTTAATGGGTTTACAATGTAATTTTCAAACGACATTACTATAATATACATATAGATTTTTTTATTTTGTTATAGTAATAATAAAACATGCCAAAGGAAAAGAAATTGCCCAACAAAATATTGCCAATTGAGTGTGCCGATAAGACGTTTCAGGAGAAATGGTATCCAGGCAGAAACTATTTAGACCTAATTTGGAGTTTCGCATGGTGCTTATGCGGACCTCCCTCGTCAGGAAAATCGACCATCATCAAGAACCACATCATCCGAGCAAACCCACCGTACGAGCAAGTCTTGGTCTGCCACTTTGACAGTGAGGGGACGCAAGAATACGATGATTGTGGGAACGTGGAATACATTGAATCGTTACCAGACCCAAAAAAGATCAACCCAGCAAAACAGAAAACATTGTTGATCATAGAAGATTTGAATTTAACAACCATGTCGAAAGACGAACGGTACAAATTGGACAGATTAGCAGGATACAGTCGGTCGCATAGAGCAGTGTCACTCGCATTAACCGTTCAAAATCCGCTAGACTGCCCCGTGGGATTCCGTCGCATGTGTAATGTGTTTACGCTCTGGAAACAACCCGATTTAAACGGTCTGATGCTGATGGCACGTAGAACGGGGTACAAGCAACAAGATTTCATCTAATTTTTCAAGTTTTGAAAAAAACAACACGACTCTATCACAATAGACTGCACGGATCAATCCCCCGCACCATTACGGTTCAACGGTTACCAACTGATCAAGAAGAGAGGTGAGGAGGATGAAGACGAAGACGTGGACATAAAGGATGTCGACAGTGAGAAAACTTTGTACTACAGTGATAAATAAATATATATCTAAAAGTAAAAATAAATATATTTCATACAATTATAGAAAAAACATAAAAAACCAAATATGTCATTGAAATTAATTCCTCAAGAAATAGCGATGGTGGTGTCTTCAGATCCAAGTTTAGGAGCGAGAAACATATCCACCACAAGCGGGTCATTCGATGCGTTTGAAATACAATTGGATCAACCGATTGAGATCCCCGCAGAAGCGATCAACACCAATCTCCGAGTGGAGGCAACCAACATATGGAACAACGAACCCAACATCATCTCTGGAGTCAACGACAAACTCCGAGTGACAGGACCAAACACCTCGGATGTGTCCACGGTCTTTGACATCACGATCCCTCAAGGCAGTTACTCCGTGAGCGAACTCAACCAGAGATTGCAGACGGAACTCTCTAATTTGGGGGCGAAAGTCAATCCAGACCCAGTCATCAGCATCACACCAGACGAGGCAACCCAAAAGATAGAACTCAGACTCAACTACATCAACGTGACGGTGGATTTTACAGTGGCGAACAGTTGCTACGAGATTTTGGGGTTCTTACCCACTTCAGTCGTGACCTCGATCATAGCAGGAGAGTCCTTTCTAGCACCGAACGAGGCAAAGTTCAACGTGATTTCCTACTACTTGGTAGCGTCCTCTCTCGTGGCACAAGGTCTGAGGTTCAACAACAAGTACCAACAGATCATCAACCAGACCAATATCACTGCGAGACCGAACAGTTTGATAGTCAGCGAACCATTTAACCCATCGGTGATTCCGTCCACTGAAATGAACGGACAGGTGCGATCCACATTCACCGTGCGTCTGCTGAAGGACGATGGGACACCCGCCAACACTCGGGGAGAGTACTTCAGCGTCCGCATGTCCATTCGATACCTTGTTCCGAGAGTGATCCACAAGTATGAAATTAAAAAAATTATTTGAATATTTTTATATTAACATATAATATAAAAATATTGAATTTGACAGCATGTATAGTTACAGAAACAACTCACCATATGCAAACAAACCGATCAAGAGGATGAATGGGTACGGAATCAAGTACCATCCTCAGGCGACTGGGGAAATATCGTCTTTAGACAGAGACAAACACGAACTCGACATGGAAGGAGGGTTTTTAGACGGGGTTGTTGACAAATTATCACGAGGAATCATCAACCCTGCAGTGAAAAAAGTGCACCATGATTTAACCAAGCAACGATTCGGCAAACATTACGCTGACAACATGACTAAAGGAATAGAGAGACAATTGGAAAAGAATCCGACTCTTGTTTTTGACCTGATGACAGACCCAGATTTTTGGAAAGACTCGTTCAAAAAGACCCACGAATTCTTGAAAAACGATAAAATCATGAAAGATCTAAAAGAACCGATAGGAGACGCTCTGAGTGCCATACCAGCAGTGGGAACAGAACTCAAGGACGGATGGAAAGATCTAACCAGAAAAGACGGACCAGAGACAGACCTGAAAGGGTCATTGGACAAGATGGAGAAGAAGTACAAGAATATGGAAAAGAAATTCAAAAAGTACAAAATACCCCCTCCTCCTCTCCTTTTCGCATTCGCCAACAGTGAGGAGTACCTGAAAGGGATCAATGCCTACAAAAAGAAATACAAAAAACAATTGATCCAAATGAGGGACGACGAACAAAAAAAGAAAGGAAACGGAACGAGACGTGCTGGAGATGGATTAAGTAGAGCGGGAGAGGGTTTACATGGAGGTATGCCTGTTGAAAAGAATGAAGTTGGGAAAGAATTGCGAGAGGAGATGATAAAAAAACATTGTCCTTAACAGCATCGTCAAAAAAAAGAAACGTATATACAAAAATATTTATTATTATTTTTTCTAAATATAGAATATATAATATAGCAAAAAAAACAATGTTTAATTTAGCAAAATCAGTAGCACAATTACCAGATATCAATGAAGGATTGCAACATGCTCGTTACGAACAGATTGCTCCATCACGTGATGTGACTGGAGACAATTTTCCCAACGGGATGCAACACTACAATTGGGAAGTCAGTGGGAATAAGTGGTGGTGCCCACAGAAGACTTACATGCGATTCCGTGTCAGTTATACAAAAGAGGACGGAGACCAACTGGTCGAAACGGATGCGGTCAGTCCAGCGATGTTCATGATCTCCAACCTCTACCAATCAGCAGAAATTCTCGTAGGAGACCGTGTTGTAGGACGAATCGGTCAGTACATGGCAGAAATCGATGCATTGAAACAACGGATGAGCAAAAGCAAACCGTGGTTGGACTCGATAGGAGAAGTATCCAATTTTGCAACATCGGATGATGCCTTAAGAAGATCTGAAATCACCAGCAACGCACCAGCACCAGCACTTCGTAAATCCAAAGACCTAGAACTCATATGGACACCTCCCTTGAACATCTTTCACCAGTCTGGTTGCTTACCTGCAGGAAAGTACTCTTTACGATTATCGCCAGAAAATGCAAGTCAGTACAAGAAGAACGCCATTTTATCAGCAGGGGGAGACAAAACCCCTGGTGCTGGTAACGACTTCGATTTCCAAGTCGAAGACGTGTACCTCTACGTCCATACAGTGGAAGGGGCGAATGTCAGCAACATGACCTATGCATTAGACTTGGAAAATTACCACTGTCAAGCGGACAAAATCCAAGGAACTGGTCTCACCCAGAGGTATTTTGATGTCAGTCCAAGTACGGTAGCACTCGTTACAGCGTACGCCGATAACAGAAAAACGGACACACGCATGTCAGGTTCATTGTTCACCGTCAGTCCTGACGCTGGACTGGAGGATTATGGAAACGGAACAGAACAGAACAAACTCAACAGGTTCTTCATCAGTTACGCCAACCAGCAAAAGGGTCAACCTGATTTAGATCCAAAGAAGTCAACAGGTGTTGATCAAATCGCCCAAATTTACAACACAACCCAGTTAGAGTCCGCCCAGTACTTCAACCCAGCGGGATGCGAGACCTACCAAGAGTGGTTGAAGAGAGGACTCTACATCCTCTACAATTTCCCCAAATCGGGAGAAGATGCAAGTACACGAGTGCAAGTCAACCAACAGTTTAACAATGCTAACACAGGCAGTATGAGAGTCCTCTTGTTCTCCATCTCCAGAACCTCTGCTCAGATAACAGTGTCCAACGGACAAGTCTCAGACGTCGTATTGAAAGAAAGATAAATGAAAAATATGAATAAAAAAATCTCAGTATTTAGTATACATTTCCCACACACAATGGAAACATATAATAGATATCTAAAAATCATCGAAAAGGAATTCGGACACGAGAACACTACGAACAACCACGAACTGGATCGCTATTGCACTGCCGTGTTCGGCGATTCCAAATACAAAGGTGCGGTTGCTCTTGACCGAATTCCCAGACTGAAGAGTGGTCAGTGTTGTATTTTTAACTTGGACAAACACACTCAGTCAGGCAGTCACTGGATGGGTCTGTACAAAGATGGCAAACGGCACGTGGTCTACGATTCGTTCGGACGCAAGAGTCGAATTCTAGGCATACCCCTTAAAAATTACATCGACACGCAGAACGACGCCGAACAACGAAAATCTGAGACCAATTGTGGTCAGCGTGTGATTGCTTTTTTGGCGTGTTGCTACACGTTGCCGATCGAACAAGTGCTGACCATTTGACGAAAAAAAACAAAATATATAACACAAAAGAAATTCGAATTAATATCTATGCTAATAGCATAGATATTAATTTTCGAAAACCATGAGTAACAAATTTAATGAATTCGGAGCAGGTGGGGACAGTGGCAGTGTGACCAACGGATCACTGGACATCTACGGGTTCAGTCTAAAAGCGGAGAACCTAGATGCGAACCAACCTTTGAAAACCAACTCGGACAAGCAACTGGTCAGCACCTTACTAAATATATCAGATGTGGTTAACTTACAAGCAGAACTTGATTCAAGTATTCAAAACCCAAATCAATCTGTTTTGGTTACTGACGGACTCGACATAACAAGTGGAAACCAATTAAGGACTAATAATATTACAGGATTGACATCAAGTATTGTAAATGTTACTAATATTGAATGCTCAGGTGATGTTAATTCCGCTTTTAATGTTACATCTGACCGACTTGGAACGAATTTATTGGTAAATCAAACAGGAACTGGAACATTACCAGTTGGGGTTGCTAGTGATTTGAATCTAGATGCTTTTAATAATGGAAATAAAAAAAATATATCAAATGCTGATAATATTGAAACTCAAACTTTAAACGTTAATTCTCTATCAACTTTAAGCACTGTTAATGCTGTTGAATTAAATGTATCTTTGTTTATTACTTCTGATAGATGTGCAACGAATTTATTAGTAAATCAATCAGGAACAGGAACAATTCCAATTGGAGTCGCTACTGATCTAAATTTTGATGCTTTCAATAATGGGAATAATAAAGATATTACAAACGTTGGAAATCTTAAATGTGGTGCTTTAACATGTTTAACATTGAACACCGAAGAAAAAAGTAATCGAATTACGAGTAATGCTAATATTAGAATGTTAAATAATGATATAACAGAAGTTGACCAAATTGACGTTGATAATATTACAAGTATAACAAACCCACAAGTGAATGTGTTGAAGAATCTTGATATGAATTCTAATAACATTGAAAGTGTAAACTCACTTACGACCAATACTTTGAATGTTAACACTTTTCAGACGGTTGGTTTTTCTATTCAGAGTCAGAACAACATTGATATGACAAATAACAATCTGTTAAATGTAGCAAATGTAAATTGTACTAATGTAAATACAAATACTTCAAATTCAGCGACAGTAAGCACACAGATTCTGAATGGTGGTATTTCTCCTGATATTAGTGTCAACGCTAATTTAAATCTCAATGATAATGACATTAGAAACGCTAAATCAATGACTATGACTAACACGCAATATATTTCTTCTACTACTGAATTAAATTCACCAGTCATTGCTGGTGCTTATGTCATCCCTGATAATACAACATGGTTAATTTTAGGAACAATAACTTTTGATTATCCTATCAGGTTTGGTGTCAATTGTTCGCTTAGAGGGATGGATTTCTCATCAACAATTATTTTTGATGAAACAAATAGGGACTGTGATATTCATGCAACTGATAATAATTTTTATTTATCTCAATTAACAATTGTTAATGGTGGAGGTCGATTTACAAATAATCTGGCAAGTGTAAGAGGTTTATTAAATGCTACTAATTATAATGTATCAGCACCAGCACCATTTTATGGAAGAAACAAACGGTTCAAAGTAACGGATGTCAATATATTGCGTCCATTCAAAATAGGGACAGTTGAAGGGTTTGGTACACTGAATATAACCAATAATTTCTTCAATGGCGGTGGAGGACTGGCAGGTCAAGTATCTAATTATTATACAAATGAAGGTTTATCTATCTCTGATGGTTTATCATTAGAGTTTAATAATAATAAAGTAGTATTAATGGCAGGAGCACAACAAGCATCCACATTGAAGATGCTTAGTATGAAAGCAAGAGTAAGTTCACTATTAGGATTCAATGCTGTAACTATTACAGGAAATATCTTCCATCCAAGAAATGCTGAAACTGGTATTGATTTTGATGCTGACAGCAGAACACAATTAGGAAATATCAGCGGAAACGTCTTCATACGAACTGGTGGGACAAGTCCTTTAATCAATTACACAGACCAACCAACTTATGATAATTATAATGTTGATAGTGTTAGAAATTACAACATTAATGCTAATACAGGAATTGTAGATTCTGAACCTACCTTAAAATCTGGTTTCGGAACAAGTGAGATTATTACAACAGCGTCATATGAAGAGTTGGAATTCACTAATAATGCCCAAGTATTACCAATAACAGAAAGTTCAAGGTTTTGTATTCAACTAGACTTAACGGGTGTTTCAACCGCATTTGTCGCTAATGAAAGAATTACAGACACTGCTTCCTCAAATACTGCGTTAATAATGTCCGTTGATGCTGAGAGTGGAGGAAATCAATCTGTCTATGTTCTGGACATGAGTGGGTCGTTCAATGCTACACCTACAACATTCACTTCTGTTACAGGTTCTGCTAGTGGAGGAGCACTTAGGATGAGGTATAAATACTTAGAAACCGACCCAAGAAAACTAACCCTAAATATGAGTATTACTTTCACAACAGATGAAAACAAAGATGAGGAGACTACTTTTGCTCCAGGTGATGGAACAACTCCTGACACTGATTGTGAAGTGCCTATCAATACTCGCAACGACGCGGTGGGAGGACATCTAACTTTAATTTGTGTAAGGCGATGGACTACTGGCGATATTATAAACTTTTATGCTAAAACCGCAGATGCTACGACTGAAATGAACATAATCAAAGCGTTGGTAGCAATTAATTAAAATAAAAAATAAAATCGTAAGTTATATTATATATAGCAAAATGCCGAACAGATACAAGGGAGAAAATCACGTGCCGTTAATAGTCAACGGCAAAATTATACGAGGGGAGTACACAGGTCCGAAAACTTGGATCTTGGAGAGAGCAAAACTCAACATAAAACCGCTGACGGTTGTCGATATTGTGAGTGCCATTCATGACTGCGACTACTGGTTGGCACAACTCGCACCAACGAAGGAAGAACAGTTGAAAAGAGTTAGATTAGCAGATAAAGAAATGCTCGGTAGGTTGGAATTAACAAAGGAGTTCAAATTAGACAATTTTCTAAATATCAAGGCGGGTAAAATCGGGATAGGTACAAAAGTTAAAATTGAAAAAAAGGGCAAAATCTTGGGATCTTTGGTGGGTCTCGCAACTGCAGGTCCGTTGGGTGCTGTTGCTGGATATTTGGCGGGAAAAAAGGGGAAAAACAAGTTGGAAGCGATCGCAGGTCCTCTCGTGCAACACCCAGAGAAAGACATCCAATTCATCCGAAGATTCAGACAGTCGAAGGTTGACGAGTTCAACAAGTTGGTCGGAATATCTGGACAAGGAATTGATAAAATTAAAGGGAATGGTGCGAGGCAATACAAAGAATCGTGTGTGAAAAACGGCAACGTGAAAACTCTGAATGGGAACAATTACAGAGGAAGCGGATATGTTTTGCGATAGAATTATTTTCTCTGCCATATAACATATAGAAGAATATGAAGAATGTGCTGGATTACAATAAAGATGGTTCAATTGATCCTCAAGATTTCTTTGATCTGGTGGTTCATCTGATGAGGCAACAGAACAAAGACAACAACCTGTTACAAGGAAGCGAGAAAAAGTCCAACGTGCTACATGCGGTGGAACAATTGCTAGGAAAGGAGACGTACGAGAGGTATGCTCCTCTGTTAAACGTTGGTGTGGATTTCTTGCACAAACACATAGTCCAACGGACGAAAAAGTGGTGTTGTCTTTCAAAATAGACTGCTGTCCTGTATCAGCGAGATTTGATGATTTAAATTCTCTAGTAAATCATCCAGTTGTTCGCTTGTCAAGTGGTTCTTCAGCAGAACGCTCCTAGTCTCCCTCTCCAAGTTGGACAGTTGGTTGTACGTCGTTCTGGTGGTCAGGTACTTGTTCTGGTTGTCCATCGAGTCGTTGACCGCCGATCCGACGGCACTGCAACTGGCGAACACGCTCCCTACGATCAACGCAAATGGATTGATCGTTGACACGCTGGTTATCAGACTGCTGACTGCTACTGCATTACAAAAGTGGGTGAACGACTTCATAAAATTGCACCTCTTCCTGAATTTGATGGATGCCTTCTTGTTCTTGTTCTTATCTACCACGATGGTCTGCAAGATTTCTGCTATTGCTTGTTTCTTCAAATCGATTCTGTCTTCCATACTATCGATGTGTTTATTTTCGTATATATACCTATATACGAAAATAAATTCAAAAATAAAAAATATATAGTTGTATTGTATACAAACAATGTCTCACGACAGGTTCAACGTTTATAAGACAACGCAATATGGAGGTTTTCTTACGAAAGAAGCAGTGAATTCGATAAAAGAAACAACAAAAAAGAATGCTTGTTATAAACAAGGATTGCCGTACGATTATAAAACAAATGAATGTGGTCAAAATCCTTGGTTAAAAGAAGGAGAGGGCATTCTAAGTGGAATAAATAAATTAAACAAATACGCTGATGACTTTTATAAAGATGCTGATGACTTGGATAATATGGATATACATACTGCGTTAAGATCGAAAAAAAAGTCAAGAACAGGTTTAGGTGAAGTTTTAAAATTTACTAAGGGTTTAAAACATTTATCATATTACGCAGGTAAAACAGCAAAAGGAAAATTAGAAAACACTTGAAAATTTATTTGAATTTGATTAACTTGTTTTTTCTCCTTTTCTCTCTCGCCCTCTCCGCCTGTACAGGCAAATAGCAACTCCTACACGATTTTCTTCTTCTCTGACTCCGTTTCTTGTTCACGTAATCAAAGCAATCGACAGGTTTGATAAGTTTGCACAGTCTACAGCGGAAAGACGGGTCGTCCCCTTCACTCAACATCTTGTTCTCATAGTACCCAGTCCTGTCTTCCTTCTGTCTCTGCACCTTGCTGGAACAATTCCCACACGTGTATGTTATATTAATTAGATTGTTGGTCTCCATTTAATATAACATAAATCGTCAAATCTTTATGCCTGTTTTTTGGTCACTCATCACTGATGATGACTGACTGAAAAAATTACAAATACTGACATTTATTTTTTTTAGAAACACCAAGGTCGAATCGCCTTGCTGTACCCTTGGTAGGTCTGCCCACTCACTGTAACTTCCTTCTGGTACACTTCTGCCTTGTCATACAGTTGTCTGATGACTTTCTGGTTCTCGAGTTTGGTCAACCCTTTGTCTTTGATCACCATCTCGTTGATCCCGCTCACAAAGTTCATGTTGTCCATTATCAGTTTGAAACCGTTGTCCATGAGTACGTAGTCGTCGAATTCCAACTTGTATTTGCCTGTAAATTTGTTCCTGTTGGAGAACGTGATGGTTTTGTTTCGGAAGTCTATTCGTTTGTAGTCAAACTTCATCTTGCTGTTGATGCCTTTCAATTTGACCACTCTTCGGCACTTTTCCTTCTTGAGTTCGTCATTCTTGAGAGCATACATCTTGTTCCCCAAAGTCACCATCTCCGTGTAGTACCCTCCTTCTTGGTCTGTCTCGTTGGTCAATTCCCCCAATTCGTCCCCACCTGATCGAATCCATTTCTTGCACATCTCCTCGTCAGCATACAAGTTGTAATCGGTGACCACGCTATCGGTGTCCATGTAGAAGATCTTGCCTCCTTTGTCTTTGATGTCTTTCAACAGTTTATAGAGTTCCAGTCTAGCATTAGACGCAATCATAGAACCTATTCCGACATTGGCACACCCTGCTTTGATCGTCCCTACTATATCGTACACATCGTATCCGTTGACCTGTTTGTAGTTCTTCAATCGCTGACTGAACAAGTATTCCGCAAATCTTGCCTGTCTCTTCTGATCCGCACTTCGGATGACCTGCTTGTTCTTGTTCCTGTCTGGTGTTTCCTTGATGAGAACTTTCTGATTCCTGTCGTTGTATCGAATCGCCCAGAATCCGTAGAACGAGTTGATGATGATTTTGGCGATCTGTCTGAGTCCAGCATTCCCATCTAACTGTGCCTCGATCTTCATCTTGTATATGTAGTCCACGCATTCCTCAAAGATGGAATCTTTTAGTTTGTAATTGTACACGTACTCGAACTGGTATTCGTACCCTATGTCATTTTCCAACGAATAGCGGATCTCTTCCGTAGACAAGATGCTCTCCTGCCAGCTGTCCGCATAAGGAAACATGAGTTTGCCATCCTTGAAAACTGCGTGTAATGGTATGTTGTTCTTGTGTGTGTTTCGGAACTTGCATTTCACGAATCCGAACCAATCTCGGTTGAAAGAAGTCGTATTGACCACCAATTTTTCCACCTTGCCATAAGGATACTTATTAGACTTCATTGCGTATGGATACAGACTCGTGAAATCCACATAGTAGAATTTGCCACTGGAATACCCTAACTTGGTCATCACTTCGTTTCTGCCTCCTTGAAAGTATTTGCGTATATCAGCGTCCGCCTCATCCGACAAATTATAGATATTGTCTTCGTAGAATTTCTCCAAAAAGATCTTTCTCGCCATCCCTGCATTCGTTAGCACGTCTTTTATCGAAAAGTTGAATCTCTCCTCCATGATGTTGTTGAAAGTGACCAAGATTTCGTGCAACGATACACAGTCGTTCATCAAATACTGGTTGGTGTACTCGTAAATTTCTTGACTGGTGCAGTTCTCGATGTTGATCTTGTCATGATCGACATCCCCTTCCAATTTGACTGTGTTAGGTTGGAATGCTTTACACGCACCGTCTAACGATAGAGGAATCAAGTTTAGCGAATCTCGAATTTGAATTGTTTTCTTGGTTTTCCAGAAGAAGAAATCCAACGACATGAGTCGTCCGCCTGAATCTAACAAGTTCTCCACCTTACCTACGTCTTGCATTTTTAATAGTTGTTTCAGCAAGAGGAAGGTATCGAATTTCCCTCCATTGTGAGCGTACAATATAATGGATTCGTTATAGGATTCCAAGAATCTGACAAATGTCTCCAGCACATTATCATGATCTCTTTTGTAGATCTCTTTATAATACGGAACAGTTGGTGATCCTTCTTGATTTCCCCCATCGTAAAACCCTAATGCGTACACGGTGGTATCGTGCTTCTTGTTCCTGTCCCTTGTACTATCGCAAGTCTCTAAATCGTATGTGCATATCTTCAGTTCCGAGGGTTTCTTTTGTTTTGGTTTTTTGATGAGGTCTGCATTGAGTTCCGCTTCTTTGATTGCTTTTTTGATGTTTTTCAAGTCAAGAACTTTCTTCTTATCCTCTTGGATCGCTTTTGTATCAGTATCCAAGTTCTCCTCTTTCAGCAACTTGTCACACTCTGCTTTGGGTAATAGGGCGTGGGCGTGGGTGCCTATGATGATGATCTTCACCTGCTCCGAGTCGTCGTTGTAAGCATAGAGTTTCGATTTCACGTCTTCGTCCAAGTAGTAGCACATGATCGACTTTTGAATTTTGAGTGTCAAGTTGGGCAATATGTTGTCTGGCGTGAATACGATCTCCTCGTCTTTGAATTGTTTCATGTAGTTCTTTGTGGCATAGTTTGCTTTTGTCTTGTTGAGCAACAATGAAGTGTACACTGCTTGGATCAGACAGCACTTGAAGGTCGACGGTTTGTAAATGTAATACTCCTTGCACAAGTTGAAGAGTTGTTTGTTCCCTTGCTGGGTGAGTTTCATATTCCGCTTGATCCACTTCAAACTCTTCCACGTGTTGTTGAAAATATCTGTCTTGTCGTCTTTAGGTTGGTCCTCGACCGATCCGTCTCTGGTGATCTTTGTACCGAAGACAACGTTCTGGAACACGTTGCCAGTGTTGAGACTGACGATGTCCACTCGGTTGAAACTCCCGTTGTTGTGATACTGGGTGATGATGTAGTTTGCGATCCTCTTGACATCCTCTATCACGTTGTTGTAACTTAGGAATTTCGTGGCGTGGGACTTTCCCTCCTCGTTCTTCAGCACGACCATGACCTTGTGAGTTTTGAGGTGCGTTTGCCCTAAACTGTTAAGTTTCTCTATGATGCTGTCTATCAAATCGTACTTGGTCGCTTCGTTCAAAACGATCTCGCTGTTGAAGGAGAGGGACTGAGTCATCGCCCGTTTGCTGTTTGTGAAGGTGTTGTACGTTGCCTTTCTAAATTTGATGTCCGCTTTGATCTTGTTCCGCTTGTGGACTCTGGTAATGGTGTACCCTTGTTTGGTCATTTGCTCGACTCCCTGCTTGAGAGTTTTTTTGAGAGTTCTGGCGGAAAACCCTCTGACTTTGTTCTCTTTAAAATATCTCGACACTCCTGCCATGGAGTTGGCGATTCGTACTGTATTGTTCTTGTTTTGTATTTCGTAAATCATTATTAATTAGTATATATTATTTTCTTTCTATATTATATTGTGGTGACAAATCTTTAAGTGTCTTTTTTTGGGCAATTTATTTTATTAAAATGCATAATTCATATGAGAATCCTTGACACCGTTCGACTCGCACGATAAAGCACCCGACCCAGTGGGCAGTGAGGTGTCATACGTGAACTAGTTTTTCCTAAAATTTGTTCACGAACGGACTCACAAAAAAAGACGGTGCGGACGGTTTGCCAGCGTATGCATCGCATTCTTGACCACAACTCAATACCAGCACCGAAGTGGAGGCATGAGGAATGCCGAAGATGCGTCCGTCCAATGAAAGTACGCCTCCACGCCACTTGTATCCACCGCTCTCGAGTCCTGCAATGGTTGTCGTGTCGGCGGTGTTGGTCGCTGGGTCGACGATCAGCACCGAAGCGGAGTTGGAAGGAATGCCGAAGATGCGTCCGTCCAAAGAAAGCACGCCTCCGACCCACGAATTGCTTCCAACTTCAATCGAACGTAGTTGTCTTGCCTTTGTTGCTCCAGCACGATCAGCAAATTGGACGCTGTCGACGGCGTTGCGATACTGGTGGAATTCCGAGGGGGCATGCGGAGGTGGAACAAACCCTACGAACGACTCCACTTGTGTCACACTTTGTGAAGTCTCTGAAATTGTTTCTTGCATTGACAAGTGTGTTTGAATTGCTTGGGAGTAGTTGCTCCTCAGGTCGTCCCGAACTGCAATGGTTGCATTGAATTCTGCACTTGCTTGCTTGAGTAAATTGGATCCTGAATATTCTGCAAGTTCTTGCCGCATTTGCTTGATATTCGAATTGGCTTCGATCAAGTCTTGCTTGGACGCACCGAATTCTTTGACCACATTTGCTAACTCTTGTTTCGACCCACTGAGTTCTGTTTTCAAGCGGTCGGATTCGGTCTGCGAAAGTTGAAGGGCAACTCTGATCTCGGATACGCTGTCTTGGACTTTGCTTGCGGTTAGCAGACCCACCAGAATAAGAACGATGAGGAACGAGTAACCCACACATTTTGAGACAAATCCTGGTTCCTTCACGATATGCTTGATGGAAAACGACTGGGTGCGTTGTCTGTTGAGGGATGCAAAATGAGTTCGCATTTCGTTCATTGCTTCTCGAAACTCCTTGTTATTCAAATGTTCGGAAGAATTTTTGCAAGAGTCTTGCTGGACATCAAGTTCCACAGCATCGGTTTGACCACCACCGTCAAGCAGTCTCTTTCTCATGTCAGACAGTTTTCTGAAAACATGCAGGAGGTACATCAGCAGGAAAACGACAACAAAAAATACATGTAAGGATACACACTATAAATTAATATGTCAAGTAATAGTAAATAAACTCAGTATGGATTTTAAAAAGAACTATCAAAACATAGAAAAGTTATTGAAAATTAGCGAGTATAGAAAAAACAAGACAAAAAAGAAGTCCTATTTGAAGGGCGTGTACATATTCACAAAAACTAGAGACACCGAGTATCACAAGATAGGGTTGGCGGCGGGAGAAGGTGGGATATTCCAACGGTTGAGATACTACACGATATGCTACCCAGCACCCAAAGAGTACATCCTAGAATTCTGCATCACTACCAAGACGAGAAAAGAACCCAAGCGGTTGGAAAAACTGTTTCACAACGACCCAGCATTCAAAAAGTACAAGAACGAAAAGGCAAGTCAGGAGTGGGTGAAAATATTGGACGGGATGGGTGGTCTGTCCAAGATCGAACAAGCGGAAGATATGAGTGTTGGCAGATCCAAAGACAAGTTCAACAGACTGATTGTGGACATACTGGACAAGAACAGGAACGCGTGGGAGTATGTGATCGCGTTTGGAAAGGATGGGGTGTTGGTCAAGAAAAACGACGAGCAGTTGGATGAAATACAAGATGCGTACGTTAGAGTCAACCTGCCTAAAATAACTGACAAGAATGTGAAAGAGTTTTTTAAGGATAGAGACGAGACATTCTTCGTGTGGACGAGTGAGAACAAGGTTGTTAAGGTGGGGGATGAGATAAACGTGGAAGGTGAGGGGGAAGCAGTCGTGGAGAGTTTGAAGAAAGAGACTAATGGTTCGACCACGGCGTGTATTAAATTCCCTGACGAAGAAACATGTACAACAGTGAACGATTTCTACAATGACATAGAGTTTAGTGATGAGGTGAAGGAACAAACGCCCGAACCAACGCAGGATCTCTATGATAACTACAAGGTGGGAGATGTGATTGCTATCTTAGCACCCAAGAGAACAAGGAGAGGAAGAGGCAGGAGTTTCTATTTGGCAAAAATCCACAAGTTCTACACGGAACGAAGCAAAAAGAAATATGCCATGGTGAAAGTTCAGTTTTACGACAACAAAAAAGAAGATGGTGCATACGTCTTGGAGTTTGAGAAAAAGGATGGAAAGGGAGTAGGGAAACCGATTTTACACGCTGTATACAGGGATAGTGTCATGTCCAAAGTGCAAACGGTGAAAGGAATGAGAGGCAAGTTGACAAAGGATGAATTGCAGAGGTTGCGTGGTCTGGCGAGGGAGGCAAATAATTTGTGAGACAGTGCGTAGATTTGTCTCCAAAATAGTCAGGTGGACAGTCACCACTCAAAATCGAAGGATTGCTGGAGAAATAATTGGAGGATTTCTGGAGAATCAAAATCCGACGCAGAGAAAAAGATTCGTCATGTAAATGGTCAGATTCTATGCAACATGAATTCAACAAGCAATCAAACGTACAACAAGCAAGCAAGCAAGCAAGCAAGCAAGCAAGAAACAAGAGACGAGGGGATGCCCCGCTCTCTGACTATGATGACTACGGTGCGTCCTCCGAGACAGGAATATTATCCTCTCTCTCAACTGGACACTCCTTGAACACTGAAGAATCGCCGATCGCCGACCCTCTTCGTGTTCTTTCGGGCAATGAGACCCCTGATTCGACAGGCGGTCTAGTCCACGGCGTTTCCCATGTGGGGATGCAAGATGAAGATGACGAGCAAGGCGAATTCGCAAGTTCTGGAGATGACGCTTTCCAAGATGACGAGGCGATCGAAGATGTCGACGGTGAGGTGGTTTATCTGGAGGAACCCCCCTGCCCTTCGTCAGAGGCACTCGCATTGACCTCTGGCGTTCGCTATGCCGATGCCGATTGTTCCAAGATGGTGTTCCAAGGGTACTCTGGGGCAGTGAAAGTCTACACCGCTGTGGATTTGCTGTCTTCCCTAGCAACTCATCTCAAGACGCATGGTTATCACGATGCGTCTCGTGCGGTGAAGGAGTTAGGACACCAAACCAAGGACCTCGCAGACTGGAAGAGTCTACGCATGGTTCAGGCAACGGACCTGTTCGATCTCAAGTTCACCAAGATCCCCTCCAAGAAGACTTTAAAGGACGCTGGATTCAAGATGAAGAAGGCGTTCGAGAGGGATTTTCGGAGTGGTCTGACTGGTTTACGCCAGAACGAAGTCCAGATGTTTTTACACGACCACTGTGTGAAAAATCTGATGAAGTACGAGGACTGGGTTTCCATGAAGCACACGGTTGCCCATCTCAACTTCAAAAAAGAATACGCGAGGGACTTCTCCAAGATCACCTCCGTCGGTGCAAAGACAGCAATCAAGAGGTACACCAAGCATCTGAAGAGGTGCGAATCGGAGTCCTTCAAGTCTGCTTTCTTTCTCGGCAAAGCGGTGGACGCTCTCAGGACCAAGCACCTAGCGTCTTGGCAAGAGATTTGTGATAAAGGCGAATTCGAACTGGGAGAACGTACTCTTAGGACGTACCAAAACTTCTTCCGATTCGTCGCCAAGTATCCTCTCTTCTTCCGTGTCTCGATCAGTTACACCTCGATCGCCAAATACTCGAAGCGACTGAATACTTACTTTGAATCTCACGATGAGGAAGCAAGTATGTGGTCCGACCTCGATTATGGCAAAGAGGAGTAACTACTATTCTGAAAGTGGTGGAATACAATTTTGTATAACTACCCAAAAACTGGTTTCTATTGAAACCACCAACTCTTACCAACTATTCTCGAAAGAAATCTGATTTCAACTTACAACCACTTTATTATCTGTCAAATGTGACTCCACCCGCATTGTCACAAATCTTTATATGTATTATGCCCACGTGCCGTCACCACAAAATGACTTAAAGGTTTGACGATATGGGGGGGTAAGGGGGGGGCAAACGCACGTCGGCATCACATGAATATATAGTTTTTTTGTTCGTTTTCCCCCATATGATGGTCCTATTTTTGGGTCGATTTACGGTTCATCACGTGCTAAAGAGTGTATATTTTGGGCACATTTTCGGAGGAAACGAAGTTTCAGGAGAAATTGAAATGTGTACCAAAATATCACTCTTTAGCACTACCCCCGATGACTGGCATACTCTTGGCGGAGGATTCGGGGGATTGGAATTTAGCAGAAGTGCTAACTCCAGGAGTGAGGAGTCAAATTCTTCCCTCCCATCTTCTGCATGGCATTGCCAGAGATGCCAAGAGGCATGCTTCTATTTTTAATCGGGAAAAGAAAGGTGACTCAGAGGAAGTCAAGTCGCCCGATTGAAAAAGAAGGTGAAGGGCATGAGTGCTTACATGTAGGCGTATATATTTAAAATGCTACTAGATAATTGAGCTTGATTCATTTTGTTATTATTATTATTCTGGAAGCCGGCCTGCTGGCCGCGTGCTTTAGTCACGTACTTACTTTACATTGGTCGCGGCCTTGCTGTGACTGGGCCCGCTTATGCGCACTGCTTGCTTTAGCAGCATTAGCATTTGCATTGCTGACTGTTATTACAAGGTGCCGCAGCAGTATGCTGCGCTGCTATGCAACGCACCAGCCTGCGGCCCCGGCCCCACGCCGGCCGCGCCGCGCGGCCGGCAGGCCAACACGTGCTGCTGCTGCTGGCCGCCGAGGAAAGCAGCATAGGCGGATGTGCTCGGCCGGCCTGCTTATTAGGCGTTAGTTGACGCCGACACATAGTTCGTCCACAGTGCTCCATGCAGTCGGCACCGAATGCATTGCCAAGGCAGCTTCAGACAACCTGAAACCGAACAGACCAAACCAGGCACTTTGTCAGACTGCACACTAGAATGCATCCCAAAAGCAAAGGAAAAAAAAAAGCAATCGTTCTGTTGAGAGCGGTCTGAAAAATAATGAAAGTCAAGTACAATCAAGAGGAGCTGAATTCGATTAACTTCTTGCCTCAGCGCCAGTGAGCCTCTCCCTGGCGTGTTGTTGGTGAACTGACATCTCAGGATGCATTGAGCCTACTCGAATCCTTTCTTCTGGGTTTTGAGAACTTTGCCAGAGTGAAATATTTTCCCGTTCCTTCAAATCAAATCAAAGAAGCTCGATGAAGCCAAGAACAATATTCCACTGTTAGGTAAAAGATCTGACTTTGTGGCAGCACTGCTCAAGTTTCGATCTCAAACCTGACAACTGGACTGCCAATGCGATCTGACACTGCGAAGTCGACGAAACATTTCTGGCAACGATTTCATTGATGGAAATTAAAGCTCTGTCAACCTGATCAAGCTCTTTTGCGGAAGCTTCCGATGGATAGCTCAGAAATCTGCTCACAGCAACGATGTCTTTCAAACCCATTTAAGATAAGAATACACAAAGCCAACCTTTTGTAAGTTTGCTGTAGCGCCATAAATGCGCCTTCTTCGATGACCATGCATTCGACGAGGACCTCGTCCGTGTTCTGGAGAGCCGATTTTGCGCCGATGGTCGGTCGTGTGGTCGCACTGGTCGTGGGAGGCGGTTTCGGTTTGCGACGCTGCGACTTTTTTTTGGAAGGAATGGAGATGGGTGTTGAGATTAGGTTTCCACCAGCAGCGACACATAGCGCGTGGGCTCTGGCTGGACCAGAAGTAGATACAGGAGAAGCCTGGCAAAGATTATCGGATGAGTGTGTCGGGATAACATACATGTAGTGGTTGCACAAGAAACGTGTATACGATGGCGATTGTAGATATTCCTGACGAAGGACTTGATATAATTTCAAAGCATCTGAACAATACATATGAGGGATGATGAGACGTCCATTATCCGGGGGGGGGGCGGGGGACTGCACCGGGGTCCTGTCTTTCTAGACTGCCCGTATAGCTTGACACTACTAGAACCGAAGTTCTGGCGACCGGACTCAATAGATATATCATCACAAGCCAAAGCCAGAATGCAAGAGTCTAATGACCACGCCATCTTCCTTGCCTGTCCAATAAGACGTTTCATTGATTATTGAAAAAAAAAACTTACAAATAGTCACATTTGAAAAGTGGGGGATCGTGGCCATGCATCTGCAGCTGTTGATGTCCCAAACCTGATGAAAAAACTGGTCAAGTCGACCTCACTTTTAGCATGTTCAGTCCAGGTACCTTCAAGTCCCCTTTAACGTCACCATTTGACAAACTAGCAGAAGCTGAATGGAAAACGGTGCCGAACACAAACGAGTGTGCAAAAGTGCTCGAATAAGTTAATATGAAAAGGGTACCCAAAACGACTCCATTGGGCGCAAATGCAAGTGTAGAGATTGGCGCTGAGTGTCCCTCCAGTGTCAAAACAATTTCGGGAGTACCCGAAGGGCTCGCAGGCATGTTCCAAAGCTTCACAGAGCAATCTGGAATATAAAAATAATGGATGACAACAGATTAAGGAAAATAAATCAAGGGTGGAAAATTGGAAAAAAGATATGCCTTTGGAGCAGGAGGCAAAGAGAGTGGAGGATCTTGGTGACGAGGACAAATCAGTCACCGAGCCTGCACAAATATCAGAGAATGGGAGCGTGAGATGAACAATTGAATTTAATGCAAAATGCAATTAAGTGAATTGCAACATAATACCTCGATGGCCTTGAAATACAAAACTCGGGCTCGTTGGACCTGGCGTATTTTCTCCCTCCAAATCGTCCTCGGTCAGCAGCACCTGTTAACACGTGTCTTGAAAAGCACGATGAGCCACTAATTGTTTCTGACAACCGCTCTTATAGCCCCATCTTCACAGCCTGCAACCAGGCAACTGGACTGAACTGCTAATTCTTTTGCTGAAGAATTTAAAGAATAAATTAAGGGGAAAGTGAAGAAATGCAAGAATTGTGGTACCTCCGTTTACCCACAGAAGACAGTTGATTTGAAGTTGGGAATTTTCAGGAATTTTTTGAAACCAAGTTGTCTTCTTGTGCTCCAGTTGTGCGTTTTCGCAGCTGAATATTTCAATCATACCGTTGGCAAACGCTGCCATCGCATATCGTGAATCTGGAGAAAATGCAAGACAGCAAACATATTTCTTGTGCTTGCGCTGAGATGAGTCAAGCTGAGCGCCCAATTTGATTGACGATTCCCCATCTTCAACAAAAAAAAAGCGCTTATTATTGCCAAATTGATTTCGATATAAGAAGGGTATTGTGCAAACCAGGGACTAATCGCCACAATCTCAAGAGTCCTTGTAAGTCGCCCGACAGAGCCAGCCTATTTAACAAATCGAAAGATGACAACCAACGAGCAACCTCCGCCCCAACAAGCCAAGAACACCTCGAATCTGGGGACACAGAAACTGCCGTGACAGAAGGAGCCCCATTCTCGTCTATGTCAAGAGTTCTAAGTGTGGCGTTGCTCTCCACATTGTTGATGTTACCCATAAGGGTTTTCACCACGAAACTTCGTGGCTGCTTTATCAAGTGTCTGTCCACAAAATGGTCACACACCTTTGACTGTAATCGAGTAATCATAATCGATGGCAAACCACATATCCGGGACCAACAAACACGAGGGCGGACGAGAATCATAGGAAAGAGACGCAGGGCAGAAAGTGGAAGAAATGGTAAAAGTAAGGTGCCGTAGAGGCCGAGAAAGCTCGGTCGAGCGCTGGGTAACATGCATTTAATCGAGCGGACCAGGGATGACATAGGAACACGACAGTATTCGGCGAAAATTAGGCGGTTGGGTCGCCCGCGCGAGTGCCAGGGGTAGAAAACTCTCTGAGTCGAGTATTTAAGTATTTTATCAAGTTTGAGCCAGGCGGAGTAGGTCCTCGGTCTCGGAGGCCCCAGTCTTGCCCCAGAAAGCCAGTGGTGCCCCAAATGTTCCCCAGACAGACAGCTGGTGATCCAGGCAGCAAAAGCTAGAGTCTCTTCTTCAGGTTCTTGGGCTTCACGCTGATGACCACACTCGCCGCCGCCTCGGATACAGCATCCACCTCTCTCCAGTCCGTCTAGCCTCTTCAGCGTCTTGATTTTGCTCGACATTCTTTCAAAGCACGTGTTGCCAGCTCCGAAGGACAGTAAAATCCTGGACAGTGGAATCCTAAAAACTCGCCTTGTTGGACGAAAATTGTTGGACGAAAAAATTGTTGGCATTGTTGGACGAAAAAATTGCTTTGATAAGGAAGGCGAAGGAGGGTGGTTATAGGA
>JACKZZ010016619.1_pt1 | contig 25288 bp, 13 predicted proteins | sample 8027871 | NCBI WGS metagenome assembly JACKZZ01 (sample SAMN15724774, study PRJNA655200) | protist metagenome | isolation source: fluorescence activated cell sorting (FACS) single amplified genomes of... | place: USA: West Boothbay Harbor, Gulf of Maine | collected 2000-07-19 | reverse complement strand
TACAAATAATAATAATTATAAAAATAAGACACCAAACAATAATAATAGTTCCATGCTGTCTACATCCGGTGTCAAAAGTGACTTTTCAATATTATTAAATGGCGAAGACGACGAAGATAGCGATTCAGAACTGCCATCGATTGATGCTGAAATTTTTCTATCACCAATATGGAAAACGTACACAATGGAAAATGTAACCTCTGTTTATTTTTCGGAACAAAAATATATATGTTTTCAAACAAAAGAACAACTCATTGTGTATAACTTATTGCAGGGTGGCGAGGAAGGCAATATTAAGCGAGCCACAGTTACAGAGACCGGATGCAAAGTAACTCCAGCATTTACGATTGATTGCACATCAAGCGTACCGATACAGTGCCATGATTTACCATGTATATTAACGTTGCCAGTAAGTAACAAAACGTCAAAAATATTACATTTGTATCATCAAAACGTATTGTTATGTACATGCGTTGCACCTAAATTGGGTGGAAAACTATCCCCGGTACAGCCATTGAACTTATCTGCATGCCTTGAGGAGAATAGTAGTAGCAGTAATGATGCTAGCAATAGTCGAATTAACTTAAATACATCGATAAATAGTAGCAATAACATTGGTTATGCCAATAGGAACAGCAGTAGCGATAATGAAATTTTTGAAATGACTCATTTATTTGGTGCAGCAAATGATCGCGCTAATATTGTAATAGGCAATGGGCTTGCATATAGAATCCAAGTTCCATTTTTTGTACGGTGTGGTTTGACGCAAAAGTGTTTAACATTTCTATCCGCTGTTTTGCCATCTTCGCTACTATTAAAACTTAAAACAGAAATTATTTTAAGCAGCAACGGCAACCAATTTGACCATTTGAAACAAATTTTAGAAGATATTTATATTTTATATCAACGAAGAAAAACTGGGAGGGAATCTAGAAATACTATAACCCCATCACGACCTAATGGATTTCATGATAACAATAACAATAGTGTTCATGGTAGTGAGGAGCAAGAAAATATTGATACACGTACTTCGCCATTAGTAGAAAAACAAAATGCATGGACGGCAATGATGGGCAGCAGATACCATTTAAATTATGATAATGCACACAAGGTTACTTTGCGTTGTTTTACAAAAGAAACAGTAAAAACAGGTGCTAAACGAAGTAGAGGTGCTGTAACAATACCAGCAAGCAATATGTCACCCTCATCAAAAGCTGTTAACTTAAAAATACAGTCATTTTTGAACATGTCCAATATAAAAACTATACAACGGTTATTGTTTTCAGTTGATGAGTGTTTACCGTATATACAACCCATTTTCTACGCGTTGCACTTGGTGTATGAAGATTTAAAACTATCAACATTGACATGGCCAAATTTAGAGCGTTTAGAAACTGTGTTAACACGGATTGCGAAATTACTAGCATTGCGACAATATGAAACATATTATAAACGCGACACAGGGACAGGCGGGCGTAATAACGAGTCAAAAAATGGTACATTTTCTACTTCCGGATCATCTTTAACACAATCAAGTGTTGATGCTTCAGACAAATTGACTTTTGATACGTTAGACGTGCCACCATCGATCAATGGCGAGCAGTATATGATTCTAAAGAATCCTCCTGATTTTTATGCATGGTTGACAAAAATATTTCGACACGGACTAGGCGGATCCAAAGAATTGTGTAAAAACGTACAAGCATTCCCAACACTATCAAACACTAGTTTATCGTATAAATTATCGAAAGTATACACAAAATTGCACCGTGGCGGTGTAGACGGTAATCGTTTAGCTATGATGGAAATGGTGCGTTTGAATGTAACGTTATCTATATTGGAAACAATGCCTATTGGATTGTCACTACCGTTACAAGAAGCAGCTGGACAGTGTAGAGAAAATCCACCAGAAGGGTGGTCATCAGAAGCATATGAGTTGATTGGTAGGAACGATTTGATGAAGTTTGAGGAGCAATTATCCCGTGCAGCATTACATCGGGCTACAAAGCAGCACCCTTTAACGGATGATGATGACGGTTTTGTGTTATTACAACGTTTGACACGTTTACGATTTGGGCGTGATCGTAGAATGAAAGAAGTTTGCAGATTATTACGATCAAGCAAGCCGGTACGTTTAGTTGTTGAACGTGGCCCAGAGGTCAACGACCATGATCTAGTACAAGCGCAACAAAAACGTTTGGAACAATTATGCCGGCGCACATTAGCATTGCCAGTTGGACGTGGCATGATAACATTTTCATCAATTTCACCACAGTTAACAGAGCCATTGCCAATACCTGAAATTTCATTAGCTGGAAGGATACCACCGCAAAATGGCATCGTGCTTCTAGATACTGCTGCATTGCATTTATCGAATCGATATACTGATTGGGTAAATTTCCATAATGGGGTAGCAGCTGGGTTGCGAATAGGAAGCAGTAGAGGCAACACCGATGGCACCGACAATAGTGATGACGATGATATAACACGTACTTGGATCATTTATAATAAGCCAAAAGGTAAGCCAACATATGAGCATGCTGGATTTTTAATGGCATTGGGATTACAAGGCCATTTAGGAAAATTGAAATTAACTGATATTTATGGATATTTATCACAGGGCCATGATGCAACTACGGTAGCAATACTACTTGGGCAAGCCGCAGCATATCGTGGTTCTCTAGATTTAACAATATCAAAAATGCTATGCCTGCATATACCGTCATTATTGCCACAAACTATTTCTGAAATGGATGTACCACCACCAGTACAGGCAAGTGCAATACTTGGGGTTGGATTGCTTTATCAAAGCAGCTGCCATCGTCTGATGACTGAATTTTTATTGGAAGAAATTGGGCGAAGGCCACTAAGTGATCGATATGCTGATCGAGAAAGTTTTGCATTGGCTGCTGGTATTTCACTTGGATTAGTTACATTAGGTGCTGGTACCAATACTGAAAAACGGCGGGGGTTGAGTGACTTACATATTGAAGATAGATTGCACTTGTACATGGTTGGTGGTATCGACCCAAAATTTAGAGGAATTAATTCAACTAAATTTGGACGTGGAGCAAACCTGGACAGTAACGGGGAAAATAAATGTAGCCGCATTTACGAAGGTAACTCAATTAACATTGGTGTTACCGCACCCGGTGCAACCTTAGCATTAGGTCTTATGTATATTAAAAGTAACAACGAAGCTGTTGCACAACGTGTTGCAATACCAGACACACATTTTCTTTTGGACTATATCCGTCCTGATTTTTTGATGTTGCGTGAGATTTGCGCAAATTTAATTATGTGGGATAACATAGAAGCAACCGAGGAGTGGTTTCATCGACAGATTCCTACTGTAATACATGAAAGCATGGATATTATATTAAATTACAATGCGGAAATAAGCAGTGACAAGAATGAAGGGAACAAAAACCGTAATTTTGATGCCATGGGTATTAAACAAGCACATGCATATGTGTTAACTGGTGCATGTTTTAGCTTAGGTTTAAAATTTGCTGGAACAGCGCACAAAGGCGCGAAGAAAATCTTAACTTCAAAGGTTCGATATTTCAAATTATTACGAGATAAAGTTAACCATAAACACCGCCCCGATAGATCCACGCTTGAAATATGTTTAGGATGCTCTACATTAGCATTGGCAATGGTAATGGCCGGGACCGGCGAGCTGAATACGTTACGATTGTTTCGGGAGTTGCGTTCTGCGCCTGTAGAAAATGATATAAAATATGGCAACCATATGGCATTCGGAATGGCGATTGGGTTGCTGTTTTTAAGTGGTGGTCATGCGACGTTAGGGCGATCCAATGAATGCATCGCTGCCTTGTTATGTTCATTATACCCACGTTTCCCAATTAACTCAGAAGACAATCAATACCATTTACAACCATTGCGACATTTATACGTACTTGCAGTTGAAGCCCGATTGATCAGAGTCTTTGATGCAGAAACGTTGGAAGCATGCTACGCACCACTGCAAATTGAGTTAAAGGATGGTACAATTATGAATAAAATTGCGCCGTGTTTGATACCAGAGTTTGGCATAATTGAGCGTATCCGTTCCACTAGTCCCCGGCATTGGCCTGTAACATGTAGTGGTGCACGTTTAGTGAATGTGCTAAAATATGGGGGGCTTTTGTTAAAGCGTCGTACTGGGCACCTTTCATATGAGAACGATCCATTAGGCCACGGCAGTGTATTGGCTCGTGGATTTCCAAAAGGAGTTGGTAATAGATTAAGTATACGCGAATTTTGTTCAAGTTTCACAGAGGATCCTATTCTATTAAAATACGCTGAAGCTGTTTTAGGCTCGGAAACGAATGATGATCTAGCTGACGACGACGGTTTTGACGATGACGTTGTTGGTAATATCAACATTAGTAGTTACAATTCCAATAGTAGTAGTAAGATGACTGGAAGAAAATCAAGTATAAGTGACGGAATTTCATTGTTATATCGATGTATGACATCATCCGGTGACCATATGATGGTTCGGAATACATTAATTTTAATGCATACAGTCCATATGTTACCATGGTTTACTGATACAATGGCACTGCAGAACTTATACTTAATATTAGCATATTACGACGATGCATTGAGTGAAGATAATGGCAATGCGATGATTCAACGCGATTTTTTAGAAGGTATACGTACACGTGTTCATGAATATTTAAGTTCGGCCGATATGTCCGTGCAATCATCACTGGTAACGGCGGAAGCAATGCAATCACGCGCAAATTTAGAAGCACATGGGATTGCAATGCCGGAGGAAGTTTTAAAACGTTTACTACATGAAATATAGAAAGGAGAAAATTTATATTATATCTCTCTCTATGAAAGGATTAAGTTAGAGTTAATTAAACGGGGAGATATGTATTACTCGTATATATATGAAAAGTAAAATTTTATTAGATATTGTGATTCATTATTTTTTAGAAAAATCATGGTGAAAAAACTTTTGCTATATTTTTTTCACCTAATACTTCTGCCTTCATTTCACTCCGAATTTTTCTAGAAACAATGTCATTAAGCTCGTTTTCGTTATCTCGTTTACGGCCATATCGTTTATTGAACATTAACTGTTCCATTTGTTCCTTTGACTTTTTAATTTCTTCTTTACTTTTTTTCTCATACGGTTTATTGATAATAAAGTGGCCATTCACATACATCATTCTGCTGTATTTTTTATGATCACTTCTTCGTTCTGGTAACATTTCTTCCATTTCTTTTCGTTGTTTACGTTTTGCTTCTTTTCGTTTTTGTTTTTGTTGCTCTTTTACATTATCAAATGCATGATTACCATATTTTCCATTATTATATTCATCCAAAATAATTTCTGCCTCTTCTTCGTACCCTTCATTAATTAATACATCAATTGGTGTATTTTTATCAACGTTTTTTACATCCAAATGCCAGCCTAATTTCAATAAATATATCAAGGCGTTGAAATTACCATTGAATGCTGCATTATGCGCAGCAGTACCACGATCGCTACCAAAGCGCTCATCAAACCAGTCTCGTTTATATGCTGGTGCAATGCGATCTACAAAATATACATGGCCAGTATATGGATCTTCCTCTAATACAAGACCAAATGACAATGATTTTTCAAGCAAATCCAACGCATTATCCCCACCAGCAGCTTTATATAAATTATTATTATGGTCTACACCAGGTCGTCGTGACATGTCTGTGTATTACTACGTGTTTGTTAAATATTAACGGATTTGCATACGTATATATGTATGTATGTATGTATTTATATGCATGGCATTCAATATTGCAGGGCGCGTGATCCGTGAGTACACATTTATATAATATAGCTCATGATGTGTATAAGAAAAAAGGAGTTGATGGTAGTACAAGAAGTGACTATTTAAGGTTATCTTAGAAAACAGACCGGTCAAGATGGCTATCGCAGCAATTACAGACAATGGAAGCTTCAACAGATGAAAACACTGTTTTTCTCGCTTTACCTTAACATACGAGGTGGGTCAGTCTAAACACAAATTATAAGCAATTATTATATTAATTATTATTATAATTGTTATTAATTATTATGTAGTCATATGATAATTTAATAGTGTACTGTGTATATAAAAAACAATCTCAATCATCAACTTAAACACACCTCAAAACTCAAAAACACCTTAATCTTATTACACCTTAAACACGTCATGATGTCAATTAACTTCTTCTTCGTCGAAGGGAACGTCGAGTGGTGGGATAGCGAATGTGACCTGACATGGTCGTTGTACTAGAGTGTAGTAAGCAACAATAGAAAAGATACAGACGATGGATAGCAACACTTCTGAAAGCCCAACTAGGCAACGCTTCTTAAATAATAATTAGTTGACCACTGGTATAGCAACACTTCTTAAATAGTAACTAATTGACGACGGCGAAAAAATAATTATTAGCTGCGGATGGTTTTATTTGTGATTTCTTTCTCGTTAATACTTATTGGCATTGCAATATGTGCTTCCGGTTTAGTGATTGGAGCGGTACGGCCAACCTTTTATGTAGGCTTTTTACGACGTCCAAACCGCACTTGTTGTAATGCTGTTTTTCAGGTTATTTTTGTATCGTTGATCATGGAAATGTTAATTTTATCGAAAACATTATTTTATGAAAATGAAAATATAACAAAGTTGTTGCTCGAAACAGATTATTTACAAGAAATGGCAGATACGTATCCTGATTCTTTAATATTGTCGTTAGATGACTATACTCATGAAATATCAATAGACCATAATAAAATGTCGACTCCGTTTGTCATGAATATGCCAGTATTTTATACAACTGGAATTAATATTTTTTTAACCTATTTAGCGAGTCGTTATAGTGTTAACCCAACGCTTGTTCAAGATATGCTGCCAAATCCACGAATTTTGTTTGTCAATGATAAAGCTATGCAACTTGATTACTTGGATAAACATCCTAATATTTTAAAAAATAAACACGATGTTACGATATTTGATAATTGGTGGACGCTGGTGTTAAATGTTGATAAAAACAATAAACGAGTGAAACATAAGAAGCAAAAAATACTTTTATTTGATCGTTTGGTTGAAATGGAATACAGTTCCCATTTCAACCATTTAGATACATTTGTGAAAATGTTTTGTAAAAAAACAGTATCTACTAGTTCGGCTAGTAAGTTTAAATATCGATGCAGCAAAGACATTGTTACAAACAAATTGTTTATGATTAAAAAAGTTTTTAAACAAAAACGGAAAGAAAGTGTTCTTAATACATTCAAAGCAGCTTTGCCTAGTGTGCTGATTGCATTGGTTTCCATTGGACTATTTTTCATGTTAACATTTTTAGAATCATCGTGTGTTATTATTGTTATGTCTTTGCCCACATATGCAATTTGTTGCTTAGCTTCTTATCGTAACTATCGTGGTTATGGATTCCCATCATATTTTAGTGTACTTCGTCTTTGTTGCTATACATTTACCTTATATGGTTTGGTATGGGCAGTTTTTGGCGATTTATTTGCTATTAGTAAATTTGATGTTGATCAAGTTGGGTTGTATAAAGATTTAATCTTCATATATGTAATTTGGACGTTTAGTTGTTGTCGTCAAGCTATTATTCCAGTTGTTGTTATACATCGACAGCAAGGGAATGTTATCATCCGTCGAAATAATGATCCTGTTGCTGGTAATGAGGGTGCAAATAATAATGTAGTGGTTGGTGATAGTAATAATACTACTAATAATAATAACAACAACCGGGACATTAGTAACAATATGCATGCAGCAGGTAATCAGCCAATGGATACAAATAGGAGACAACGTGAAGTGGAAAATGTTAATAATGATACCACTCGAAATAGGCTACATCAACCAGATAATAATCTGCAGCGCGATGTAAATAATGATGATTTGATAAGCAACATGGATTTGCCACCGCCACACGAATCTCAGCAACAATATATGATTATGATGATGAATAATCCACATTACCAAAGGCAGTTGTATCAATATTTTTATTACAGTAGTTTATATAGATTACAAATGGAGTATCATCATAAAATGCAACAGCAGCAATTTCACACACCAGAGAAAGCATTTTTCAAATAATAAAATAAATTAACAGTGGCCAAATGTCAACAAGGAAGCTCAAACATTAATTTAGAAAGGTTCAAAGGAGGATCAATGTGTGATAATAAATTAATATGGCCAAACGTTAAAAAAGGAGCCGAAACATTAGTTGAGAAGCATTCAGAAAAGGATCAAGGAAGTGTGTGATTTGAGAGTTTTTTCAGTTTCGATGCTTAATATTCGACTCTGCATCTTACACTACTTTAAAATTGTACTTATAACTATATGTTATGCTATCAAAAAACACTTAATATTCGACTATGCAGCTTACACTACTATAAAATAGTACTTATAACTATATGTTATTCTATCAAAAAATATTTAATATTCGACTCTGCAGCTTACACTACTATAAAATTGTACTTATAACTATATGTTATGCTATCAAAAAACACTTAATACTTAATACTGAATACTTAATACTTTAACTTAATATTCGACTATGCAACTTACACTACTATAAAATTGTACTTATAACTATATGTTATGCTATCAAAAATTAACACTACACAGAACACAGAAAGACACAGTATAGCACACTATAATATTACTATACTATTACATACAACTAAACAACTCCTCCGATGCCCACACAACTACGAACCATTCTACTATATTACTACCGGTATAATACAACCCATACTTACAGTATTAGCAGCAACACATTGAATACAAACTGTACGCTGCCTCCACAATACGATGTCCACTATCTAGCGCGACACATGCAGCGGGAGTTATACAAATTATCCATTCGTTTCTATACTATTCCTATGCTAATAAATGTAATCGTTGCAGCGTGACGTTTTTCTCATGCCGAAACAAATATAACGACACATAACTAAAAATAACAATGAATGAAGGGACATGACTGACTCGGACCAGTTATAAGGGATAACAATGTAAAGAAATCACATATACGCGTGCACATCCACATCCATCCCTGGCATCACTTGCGTCAACGAACAGGTACTTACAAACAACCAACATACATACAAAGTAGTTACGAACGCCGACATAAGCGCAGATAACATACAGACACACACACGACACACGACACAAACATATATAAACATGCGTCAATCAACAATGCTATTGGCTATCTTCGCACTTGTTACGGTGTTTAATGTAGCAAATGCTTCTGGAGATTGTTACTTGAGACAAAATACAACAACAGCAATTGATCCTGCTATGACTCTTGCAGATCAAAAAGGTTCGAAAGCGGCAACGAAACCATTTCCATCATTGACACAATGTTATAAATATAACACGGAAGCATGTTGTGTTAGTGGGCATGACCAGCAAATACAAAGTCATTTTAGTGGTTTATTAAGTAGTACATGTTTACGGGAATTTCCAGATTTGGAAGTATATATGTGTTTCGGTTGCCATCCACAACAACCAAAATATGTTGATTTAGCCGCAAAAAAAATACGAGTATGTAAATCCTTTGCAGATAGGTTATTCACGACCAAGCCATCTAAATATGATGCATGCGGATTAGCCTATGGAAACAACAAATATATCTTGCCATCCTTCCATTTTAAAACAGCAACAAAGTTCTTAAACACATACAAGCCACCATTGTTCAGTGATTTTGAGATTGTTGTCCAAGAGGAGGAGAATGACGAATGCTTTAAAAGTGCTGCTGGTAAAATGGTTATCTCTGCGCTGACCTTCATTGGTACTGTATTGTTTACCATTGCAATGCTTTAAATAAAAATGTGAACACGTCGAATATGGAGAGAGAAGGAAGATTAATGGTAGCCAAATCGTGTCTGAAAGTAAAATTAACTAAAATAAAAACAGAATAAACGAGAGCATATAACTTATTATACGACGTATATATGTGTATTTCTTTGACTACAAGATACTAATTATAACATTTTAACCTTCACCTACGAGTAATTAAAACGGGGCTCATAAAATTTTACAAAACTTTCTACACGATATTACATTTTTTGTTTCGTTCTTTTATTAAAATCACCCCCTCAAATATATGATAGGAATAATGTTTAACTTATCATATAGAGAGAGGGATACATGGTGGGCAGCGGGAGGTGATGATACGTTTAGGATAAAGATGGTTGTATGCCAATGAGCATTAGTAACGACGGCGCATTTAACTTCTATCTGCCACGTTTAAATCTACTTGTGCCGTTAATTGCTTCTTGTTACCATAACTTTTATTAGCATCTTTGAAATTTACAAAATATATTAGTAGCATCAATAATAGTCTCAATGATATTAAACTAATACCTTAATTAGATGTACAGTCGTCGATTTTTACTATTTATTCAATAGGTTATAAAATTCGTATCAACCACCTCCTCATTAAGGTAAACTGTATGTATTTATTTAGACTATAACGATCTATACTTTAACTTATTGATATATCAACAAAAAATGGCTTCCTCTTCGTTCCTCTCTTCTTCTGTGTGGTGAAAAAAATTAATGGATCCGCGATCGATCGACACACATCACCGCTTTCCTATCTTTCTCTCCCCACCAAAGACACTCTACTTATGCACAAAGCAATTAATTAGGAGTGTGTGGTACAATATATATTATATAGGATGAACAACAATGCATCCCTGGCGGCGGCGTTGAGTGGCGGCGCTGCACGACTATATACAAACAAAAGGAGTTATAAAATGGTGCTATTATTCGTACTTGTAGGAGGACTATTTACAGCAACAGGTGCAATATCCTTTGAAGATTCATTAAAATATACTGCTAACGATTATTATGGAGCGTTGGAGTTGAATCCAGACGATAAGAAAAACATTGAAACAAGAGAAATAAAAAAAGCATTTCGAAAATTATCGTTACTATATCATCCGGACAAAACTAAATTACCGCAAGAAGAAGCGAAACAAAAGTTTGAAGACATAAGCAATGCGTATGAAATCTTAAAAGATGATACAAAACGTGCTGAATATGATAAGTTTATAAATTCATTGCCATTTCGAATTCGACCCGCGTATGGCAAAACGTTGTTTAAGCCCAGTGTAGTTATGGTCATTACGGTTTTTTTTATTGCCATGTTTATCGGTATAAGTATTTTGCAGTACAATAGTTTTCAAATACAAAAAAAACGTGTGATGCAAACGCCACAATATAAAAATGATTTACAAAAAATACGTAGTAGTAGCGATATTACCATTGATGCTTTTCATAAACAGATTTTTTATGGTAAGGACGGGTGGAAAGATACAATTATGCTATCGATACCAATCTCTATTTATCACTTCATAATATGTAAACCATGTAGGGAACATGCAAAAGTCCGTAAGGTAGAAGAAAAATTACGTGAAATTGATATGCAAGAACAAAAAAAACAAGAGCAGGAAGAGGCAATGCGAAAGAAAATACGGAGTGAGAGACGAAAAGAGCGAAATCAACAAGAAACAGAACGAGAAGAACGGGAGCAGGAGCAGAGGCAAAAGGAGAAACGTATTGGATTTTTAAAAGTGTATTATGATGAATTGAAAGAGGATAATGTTTTTGAAGAAATTGAAAATGCATTGGAAGAGCCAGGTATATATACGGGGCGAACACTGAAGGAATTGGTGAAAAAAATTGAAGATGATAATGATGTTGATGATTTCAATTTAATGTTAGACGTTTACATTGAAACATATGAACAAGACGCGGAAGATGCCAGGTTAGCGGAGGAGGAACGGCAAATATTGTTACAAGAAGAGGAAGATCGTAAGCAGCGTGAAATGCTATTAAATAACAATAGTGTAAAAAATGATGATGTTGATGGTGATGTGAATAATACTGACGAAGATTCTGCGGCAGACGCGGAAGCAGAGGCAAAACGTAATGAGGAATGGTTAAAAGAAATGGAAGAGGAAAAGCAATTAAAGTTAAAGCTAAAAACTAGTAAAAAAAGTAAGAAGAGGACGAAAAAAGTTGTTGGTAAAGAGAAGAAAGGGAGGATCAAATAAAAGAAACTAACAGAATCAAGATACACAAAATATGAAAAGTATTAAAATGGAGTGGTGTGTGTTTTTGGGAAAAGGAGCCCAATGTTTTGTTCAGAAAATAAGCTTTATAATAAATATTTAAGACTGTTCAATTGATAACACTGGTTAATAACGCATATATTTGAAGTTACGTACGAGTATAATACGCGTATAATATCACTAACACGCACCTAAATTTAATACTAAGTATATAAAAATATTGTTTATGTACACGCTTAACACCAACCTCGCCATTAATTTCTTCTTTAATATGGCATTCTTTCATTAAGTGGCCATACTTTTTCCGATGCTATATCAACTTTAATTGGTGTATCGAAAAAATCCAAATATTCAGTTAACGACAAGATAGAATCTTGTTCCGTAAATGCTAATACCCGTTCATTGCTTGGCAATTTATCGGCATACGCAGCAGCAAGGTTATCCATGTCGCTTCTTTTCCCCATTACACTCACTCCTAATTTACACATCATAATCATCAATACCGATACCGCACTGGTTACATTTTCAACCTCTAGATCAATATCAGTTTCTTTTGGTAAAGCTACAACACGGTAGTCCCACTCTAAAAATTGTGCATCTGGACAGTCTTCCGCATGTCCAACAATTTTTACATCTTCGAGAGCCCACGGCAAGTCCTCCTCCAATAAATCTTCTTTTAACAAATTTAAATAGCGTACACAAACATCGCGGTTTGCTTCAATGATATTGAAGTAACTATGCGATTGTACAATTGCTAATCCATTAACTGGTAATATATTACCTTCCACATCCACTCTTGCTTTCTCAATTAACTCTTTTTGATGTGTTCCAACTTTATCTTTAGCATGTGGTGTCATTAACCTTGCGCATACAATGATACGTGAATAACGTGTGCCTGTTTGGTTTAACATTGCATCCAGAACAGATGGTGGCAACGTATGCATTGCATGTTCCGCATTTTCCTGCTCTTGCTCCTCTGCATTACTATTATCTACTTTTTCTTCTTTTTGTTCTGACGATTTTTTTCCATTATTATTTTCAGCCATTTCAACTAGTACTTGCTTATAAATATCTCAATATAAAAGTGGATGGTATCGGCTAAGGCAAAGAATAAAAAATATGTAAATATACAAGACAAACACGGTGTGATGAAACGATTAGCAATATGTAATCCTGTACAAGAATCTGTTTGTAACAACTTCAGTGATACTGGCGTGACGGGGTTGAGGGCAGTGTGGTTGATTCATTTGTTGTTGATGTTTCCGACATTGTTAGTAGTGTTGTTTGTTGTTTATAATATATATTATAATGAGCTACTTCTGTGTTCGCATTGTTATCAGTGTTATTATTATTATGAGCAATCTCTATTCGTATTGTTATCAGTGTTATTATGTTTATGTGATATTACGCCTTCTTCATAGTGTTAAAGATAGGGTTATATTACAGGTGTATATTGTGTCTATATATATATACAACATAAAACCCTATTTGTAACACTTCTTTAACAAATTTAGTTTTCGGTGTTTTAACGGCCAACCGAATCGCGGAGTGGTATTCCTATGGTAGACGAAGTGCAGCGCTATTTCCATCGTAATGAAGTTAAGGTATATAACTGTAATGGTATTCCTATGGTAGACGAAGTGCAGCCGCTATTTCCATCGTAATGATGTTAAGGTACATATACACGGTAACGGAAGTGGTATTCCTATGGTAGACGAAGTGCAATTGTTCTAAGGTAAGGTATTTAGTTAACAGCAGCATTTACTCGGTGATGGTGTAAGCAAAAGTGGTACTTCGATGGCAGAGAGATATCGATGATGGTGTTATACATGGGGTCTTCGTAGTGTAAAGCTACTCCATCATCCTGTATCCATAGACTCGTAATAAGTGACAACAAGTAACAAGTGGTAAATGGTAAATAACAAGAAGTGACAAGTTTTTAAAGCTGTCTGATTGTTTGTGTCAATAGCGTGTGTCTTTGGTTCCTGTTCCCTTTCAGTTGTGTTTGCACATTGTATACACACATAACCATTCCACGTATTATCAATATTGTATTCTAAGACTCCTCAAAATACAGAATCAGTTTTACGATCATCAACACATTTGATAATTAACATACGCACAACATATGTAAAAGAAACTACAAGACGTTAGTTCCAAATATTTGTACATCATTAACATGCAAAAGATCCGAAATGGTATCGAAACAAATGCAATTAGTTATTACTATTTCGAAACCCAACGTTTTGCTTCTAAAATCCATCTGCCTGTAGCAACGGAAGGCTTGTGGGAGGTGACCAATGCTCCTTCATGCTATCGACTGGACCAACTTGTTAAAAAGGGGGGGAGGCTGGGTGGTTGTTTTTAATAGCTAGTAGTAATAGCAATAATTTTTATCATTTTGTTTTATTATAAAATAACACTAATAATAAAGAAGGAAACATTGGCTATATCAATAACAAAAATAATTATCATTTTGTTTTATTATTATAAAAATAACACTGATAATAAACAAGAAAACATTGGCTATATCAATAACACATTGTAAGACATACATACATACATCGACAGAGTTTGCGCCTACGCTCCTCACGCACATTTACTAACCCGTATTAGTTATACAAAACAGTACTTATATATACATATCCACTATATACGTAAAAATATATACATATATCCACTCGGACACCCAGAAGTATATCGTAATATGAAGTTTGTTATCTTACTTGTATGTGCATTATGTGTGTACACTTCGTATGCAGAAGAACCTGCTGCTGCTGCTAGAATTCCTAAGAATATGACTATTACTGGTGAGAACGTAACTAGCGTACTTGGAAGCAGTTCAAATAGCAGTCCAAATAGCAATGAACCTATTAGTCCATTATCCACAAAATTTTGCACTAGTGCCGAAGTGGACAAAAAGAAAAAAGATTTATGTTATGCTGCACAGTTTCTTACAATTGAAAATAAAAAGTACCAAACGAAGTTAAAGGAGTTGGAACAGCCACAAAAAATTTATACTGACTTAAGACAGGAAATTGTAGCAACCTTACAACGTGCCCATCAGCAGACAGCGATCGCAGCAAGTTCGATAGTAAATGATGTAAGTGAAAGTAACGTCGGGCGATCCTTTCAGGCAGTAAAAGAAGGTATTAAGCGTGCTATTGGAAACATAACACAGGCAGTTACAATACGGGAAGCTATGGTTGCTATGAATGGTCCACGTGATATGTGGGTACAAAATGTGAAAGATGCTAGGGATGAACATGAGAAATATTATAAATATTTAGAACTGTTTAAATATCATAATAAAGTTGAATTAGAATCAGCAAAGAAAAAAGTTGCACATCTAGAAAATATTACACTCGCAAAAACAGCGGAGTTAAAAATGCAATTAGAACATGCAGAACGTATGGCACTAAAAAATAAAGATTTTGTATCCAATCCAAACGTTGATGATGATGCAGGGGCACTAGCCTTACAGTCACAACGAACTAGTACGTCGAATGCAGCTGCAACGAAACGGTACTTATTAGCTATCGAAGCTGAACTAAAATTGGCAAAGTTACAATTGACGAAAGTACAAATGAGGACACCGGGTGCTGCACTACCATCATTTCCGGATATCAAACCAGCGAAAAACTATGCGGAAGACTCAATTGATGCAATAAAAAGCGCACAATTGCGTTTAGACGAGGCGGCTAGTAAACAATTTCATCAATTAGCAGGTGCAAATGAAGAATTTAGTGTAATAGCAAAGATGCCAGGTGCACCAAAGCCATTAGCAAGTGCGCCAAAAGTGTAAATATTCCCTTAAGGAATAGATTATAATATGTATACAGCTCTCATAAAATATTTTTTTGTAATTTGATGAATATAATTGGTAACTTATAAACTATATTAAATACTTCATCAACTCAAACTTTACACTCTTCAGTTTCAGCCAATGGTAGAACTTGTCATTTACAAAAGTTTTTAACTTTCTACATACATGCCATATTGTTTACTACGATAATATCATATGTAAGGGCTTTAAATGTATGAGATAGTATGAAATCTTTTAATAATCACAAAACATAAATTTCGGTAACAACTAAAAATGAGGTAAAAATTGAAAAAAGTAACCACACAAAAAAAAATATTAAGTTTTACTACAAATTTGTATTTTATACACTTTGATAACATTACTACTCTCTCGTATATTTAATATTGTAGTCGCTGCTAACAATATTATTGTTGCTGCGTCGTGTAATTAACTTGCTGTGTGTTAAGAATTTTGTAAAAACAAAAATGTTTTATTTGTTTTTTTTTTTATATATTTATTTTAATTCTCTTTATTTAATATATAAAACTTTTTTTGTCTTAGCACCCCAAATGTGCAATATAATTAACATTAACATCTTTATCATTTTCATACCATTTTTTCAGCACAGGATTGTATTGCATACCAACAATGTCTCGTAATTGCAACAATGCTAAGGAATCGTTACCATCGTTCAACATTTCGTTTAATTCGTCTGGCTGAATATATTTGCTCCAATCATGAGTTCCAGATGGAACCATTTGTAGTACATCTTCTGCCATCATAATGCTCAAAAAATATGACAATGATGTACGATTTAAAGTGGATATAAAAAGATGACTATCCTTTTCTTTTAATAATTTTGCACATTCATTTAAAAATAAATTTGGATTATTTACATGCTCAACAATTTCTAAAGCACAAACAATATCAAATTTTTCATCATCTGCAGCATCGGCAACATACTCTTCGACGCTACCGTGCACATACCTAATATTCTTCGTACTCGCGTTTAGCCCCGAATGTAATCTAGCTGCCTCGATAGACGGCAAAGACGCATCTAAGCCTGTCACATCACCACCTAAACGTGCTAATGATTCTGATAAAATACCACCACCACAGCCAACATCTAAAATTTTTAACCCAGACAACGGTAATTGCTGCCCTTCTTTGTTCTTTTTGTCATAGTTATTGTTATTACTATTATTTAAATTTTGAAATTCTTTTATTCTCCTGCATATATATTTTACACGGCACGGGTTCATTAAATGCAAAGGGCCAACGGTATCCGTATTCTTCGAACTTGTATTGTTATTCGCAAAACCCCACCAGTCATTTGATGCATCAGAAAATTTCTTAACTTCGTCATTATTAATAGTTGTTGCATTGTCACTAGGGTTCTCATTCTGTGCGGTGGTACTACTACTGGAAGAAAAGGACCTATTGTTATTATTGCCCGAGTAGTTGTTCAACGTTGCCAATGGCGTTGAAAGACAATTTGGCACTGCATTCTTCCACAACACTTTTGCCGTATCAGTATTATGTAGTGAAAGAAAACGTCGCAATAACATTGCTTGGTAGTATGTACGATATGTGTATGTAATTGTATGTTTGTATCAGTACGTATTTTTTGATTGCGCCGAATGTGAGTGAGTACCTGTGTTGTCGGGCCAGACCAATCCCACAATCCCATCATCACAACAAAACATTTTGGCCATGATGATGGAATGTTCATTATACCGCATACCATAGTCTAAGATTCCAGTTAAGTACAACTAGACAGGTTCTCCATTTTTTTCTTATGCCCTGAAATCTATGCTATTTATATGCTATTTGAATTTTAAAAAAAGTACCACAATTTAAATTTGATAGGCATGAATTAATATAGTAGTGATCGATCGATCATCATCTCATTTTCAGGCCATAAACCACAACACTCCTCCTCTTTTACCATTTACCACTCTCCACTCTCCACCAAATTTATTATTATTTAATTGTTCACACTAATTGCAACTATGCCAAGCAGCGTTTCTTTTGAATATTGAAAGATCCCGGACGAACATACGCAACGCATTCCAGTATTATGTATCGAATTTTTAAACCATACAAGCCACAGAACCGATGCAGGTATTTTTCAACAGCACGTGGAATTGTTAAACGTAGTAATTTATTTTTACCGACACTGCGAGATTTTAACCAGAAAGAAAAAACCATCGAGTCCCATAAATTGTTGATTAAAGCTGGTTATATAAGGCAGGCAAACCTTGGCATATATGATTATCTTCCTTTTGGGCTACGCGTGTTGGATAAGATAGAAGAACTCATTGATGTATCGATGAATAGTGTGCATGGTCAGAAGTTGGCTATGCCGTTATTATTAAATGCAGATAACTGGAAGAAAACAGGACGTTGGGACACCACAGGGGAAGAGTTGTTTCGCCTAAAGGATAGGCACGACGTGATGCACTGCTTAAGCCCAACACACGAGGAAGTTGTAACTGAAATTGTCGCGCAAAATGTTTTTTCACACCGTGATTTACCACTGTCTTTGTATCAAATCGGCAAGAAGTACCGGGATGAACGCCGACCACGGTTTGGGCCAATGCGAGCACGTGAGTTTATCATGAAAGATATGTATAGTTTTGATAAATCCGCCGAGGATGCATTTGATACCTATGAAAACGTGCGAAATGCATACCACAAAATGTTTAAAGCATTGGAGTTAAACTATGTCGAGGTAGAGGCTGATAGTGGTAATATTGGTGGAAATTTGTCGCATGAATTTCACGTATTAAATAACGTTGGCGAAGATTTATTATTAACTTGCAATAATTGTAACTATAGCGCCAATGTTGAAAAAGCCAGACCATTTTTGAATACGTCAAATAATGACATGCAGGCACAAACATACATTTTAAAAGGCACATGCTTGAACTCTGAAACATACTACGCATGTGTACATGCACCATTGGTGATAGAAACTAAAAACGAAATAGGTTATACGCGACTAAATGAAACCAAAATTATTACAAAGTGGAATGAAGCATTGAAAGAAGAACAGAGTACATCATCGTCAAATGTAACAATTAATAGTTATAAGATTGTTGATGACATTGATGCCGGCGGCGTATTAATCAATTTTATTGACACTTCCGTCAATTTGAATGATGTATGCAATAGTAGTGATGCTAGTACAATAAACGTCCAATCTGATTTTTTATTAGCACACGATGGTGATCATTGCAATGCATGTGGTGGTAAAGGTGTTTTAAATGAAAAGCGAGGGATTGAAGTCGGGCACATTTTTTATTTGGGAAAGAAATATAGTTCTATATTAAACGCTACATACATGGATTCCAATAATAAAACAGCAACCATTGAAATGGGATGTTATGGTATCGGTGTATCGAGAATCTTAGCTGCAGCCATTGAAAATAAATTAAATGACAATAATAAAAATAATACAAAAGAGCAAGAACAAAGCATTGCAACAAGTAGTAACAAAAAGAAAAACAATGCAGTAATTAACACCGATAAAATCATATGGCCATCAATAATCGCACCATATCAATGTGTTATCCTAACTGCAACGAATAATGACACCTTGGTTGAATATGCAACCGAACTTGCAATGAAATTAGTAGATACAAATATTAACTTAAAAAACGAAATTATTATTGATGATCGTAGGAAAAAAACTTTTGGCCATAAAATGAAAGAAGCAACCCTGTGGGGCGCACCATTTAAAATAATATTAGGCAAAAGTTACTTAAAAGACGGAAAAATTGAAATTGAAACTTGTAACAACGTAAAATTATATTTGAACGAAGACGAGGTACTAGCATATATGAAGGATAATGTTCAATCTATTGAGGAAAAGTACTATTCATTATAAAAAATATATATTAAAACAATTTAGTACAAAAGTAGCAACATATAAAACGTACTCGTATATATATAATTAATTCTTACTCATTTATTTAATAATATCTAGAGTATTTTATTTACTAACACTGATAATTCTTACGCTTTCAAAATAATATAAAAACCGAGTTCCTATGACCGAAAAAAGCTTCTCAGTATAGCTCCTCTAAAAAAACTAACTTAAATAATAAAAGTAGTTATATTTACCAATGTTTTGTTAATATATATTAACTTTATTGTTTCCTGGTATTCACAACGATAAAATCGCCCACCCAAAAAAATGTGCTACGAAAAATGTTGCAAACAAATATTTATACATATAACCACGGTCATTCAGCGTACCAGTTGAATTTAAATTATGTAACTCATTCATAAAAGTGGATACAGTAGTTAAACTACCACAAAATCCAATTTGTATTGAATACAATATATCTATCCATAAAACACCAGTGCCAATGGCATGCACATGTTGTTTTAGAAATACATATACAATAAAAATCAACATGCTACCAAGAACGTTAACAATAAATGTATACATATACCGAAATTTATATTTATAAGCAGCACCAATGTTGTATAAACACAGCTTGTACCGTACCAATGCGCCAAAACTACCAAGAACGCAACATAATATATATGGCCTTGTCATATTTTCCACAAAAAATAATAATACAAGCAATAAAACAAATAAGCAGCATGTAGTTATTATTATAAAATATTGATACCAACGAAACGAATTCGATGCAGTTGTTGGTAATGGGCAGATGATATTTCGATCTATTAACCAATCGCCCATATGACGACCGAAAACGAACGTAAGATAAAAAACACAATGGCATACAATAAAATTACTTATAATATCAAATGTTTGATAGTTATTATTTTTCAAAATATATTGTGTAATAACATACAGCTGCCAAGATGAGTAGGTAGTTAAACTACCGCAGAAACCGGTTGTTATAGACGGGGATACAAATTGTTTCCCCTTCTTCATATGCGACAGTACACCTAGTAAAAATGTCCCCAAAATATTCTGTACAAAATACGACGTACCAAAATATATAAACGTTGGTGACGTAGCAGGTGCATCACACATATATGATACTAATATTCGTAATGCAATTCCAACATTAGCAAATAAGTAAATAGAAGTGTATGTATACAATGATTGGTAAACGTGTTGCTCTTTTTTCTTTTGCGCAGCCGGTATGACAACCGCGATCTCCGTTGCCCCAACAGTCATCGTCGCGACTTCATACATCTAAATCAAAGTCAACAAGCAACACTGCTCGTACAGCAGTATCAAGCAAACTGTTGCACTGTTTTTTGGTTCTGTTTTTTATATATCCAAGTACAAAATTCTAGTTCATGCCTATCAATCTGGGTGTATTTTTTAGATTGAAATAGCACTAAAATAGCAGGTATTTCAAGAGCATTAAAAAAATAGACACCACTGCGTTTTTGTACTTAACTTGAGTTTTAGACTACTACAAATCGATGACATACATATGCCATAGTGTGTAGTATTATACTGTGGATAATACTTCAAATAATTTTTTTTGCCATAGTGTGTAGTATTATATACTGTGGATCATACTGCAAAGATATATATATATATTGCTATAGTGTGTAGTGTTATATTGTGGTATAAAATTGCAAAATTCTGATTGACGCCTATCAATCTGGGTCTATTTCTTCCACTCAAATAGCATAGACATAGCAGGTATTTTAGGAGCATAATAAAAATGGTGTTTGTACTTAATTGGAATATTAGACTACCAGTGAACCTGCCATAGTGTGTTTTGTTATACAGTGGGGGTACATAATAAAAGGAATAACAATTGGAGCATGTCGACCGTTATTTTTTTGATAATATCTACTGCTATTGTTATTATTATTATAATTATGAGCAATCTCTATTATACAATTGTTATCAGTGTTATTATCTTTATAATTATGAGCAATCTCTATTACAATTGTTATCAGTGTTAATATCTTTATAATTATGAGCAATCTCTATTACAATTGTTATCAGTGTTATTATTATTATTATAATTATGAGCAATCTCTATTACAATTGTTATCAGTGTTTGTTATCACACAGTGTTAATATGTTTTCAAAACAATTATAATAATAATTGCTATATATCAGCAATGTGGTTGCAACAAGTGGTGGTTCTGAGGTGTACCGGCAACGTTCAAGACACGGAAGACGAAGACTTGATTAGGTAATAGATATACAGTAGACGAGGACTGTGTGGAACCACTGAATTGTTGTTGCGAATCGCGGCAACCCATAAACAAACACGCCTTTGCAGTGTACACGCTACAACATATTATAGACGCTTATATAGACAAGATATAAAAATGAATACGCATAATTTTTCAAACATGTTGCCAGCGCGTAGACGACAAATGCGACGTCAAGAAGGTTGGTCGCATGGAAATGGGCCAACAAACTATATTCCACAGAGCAGTAGCAGTAGCAACAACAACATGGATATATTATCTGTTACTGGGCATAAACCATCAACAGCAAATACTGTAAATCGTCTTTATAAAGGGACCTCGAAACGCCCGTATGGAAAACCAAGACCACGCAGTGGTGTTGTACGACCAGTTGCATACATCTTATCGAACAACTCAAAAGTACATGATGATGGCTTGTCCCCAGCATCGGATTCAAATATAGAGCACAAGCAATATAACGCCATCAATAGTAATAGCCGTGTTGCAAACCATGGAGTGAATACAACTAATAAAACGAAATATATTCCTAGTAGCAACAATGGAATTTATTCATCTTCTGGTGGAGGACAAGTAACAATTGGAGAACAAATAAATGTTGCAACTAGTAACAAAAAAACTCGTAATACATTTGAAACGTATTTACGCACTCGTATAGCAACGCGCAATGGCAAGGCGAGGCCAAAAAGTGCATCGCAAGCAGTAAATTTACGTAATAATAGTACGAATAACCACAAAAGAGGTAAAGATGGTGCACCCAAACCATATGTACCTAAATTACAGTTTCATCAAAAGCAACACAGTGCTAATAACAATATCAATAACAATAACAACAACAAAATGAATACTAATAAATTGTCAGTAGATGGTTTTTTAAGCAACCCGTTTATACAAAAAAAGTTAGACACAAGTCGAACGCAACATAAACAAATATTGTCTGCGCGGGAACCATTAAGATCAAAACATAATAAGCATGCAACACCTCGGGAGCTCGCAACTAATCCACCATTGCCCAATCAATTGTATCGATCACCTGATGGTGAAGTCAAAGAATATGTGTCATTATCGTCGCGGAGTAGGCCTGGAAGTGCCGCGAGTACAAGTAGCAGTGGGACCAATAAAAGCAATACAGATACCAGTGTTACTCCACCACATAGCAGCCGCATCGATAATAAAGATTGCAATCAATCGGAACAGCAGCGGCATGTGTTTTCATTAGACAACGATTCTATAATAGATAGTAACAACAGTGGCAATATTGACATCGACAACAGCAGCAGTGGTGGCCGCAGCACCAATGACAAAAACAATAGATTTGTAAATAATTACACCGTTGCTAGTCACACCCAACACGAGGAGGAAACAACACCTATAAAACCATCCCCATTTCGTGATGATAATTTAGACTATCCAGAATACCATAAATGCATCGTTGATATGCAATTAACGTTAGATGAAAGTTTAGATGCAAATCAAGATGGTAGAACTGGTGATAGTAAAAATAAAATTCCAGTTTCACACCCGTCGCCTATGGTAACTGCATGGGGACGTACAGATGATGTTGTAGAGTCTGGCTTGCTATTTCGCCAACGACAAGTTGTTTCAATTGACCATTCATTACTCAATGGTAAAACAACCCGTGACCCACAAGATATAAAACCGAGTATATCAAATCTTTCCTCCAGTAGCCGTGGAGGGAGAAAACATCGCAAAAGTAAAAAATCGAAAAACAGCAAACAAAAAATTTACCATGCAAACCATCGTAACAATTTGAAACTTAAAGCTGTGCCAGAAGACCAAACAATATTACTTGATTCGCCAAGTAAAGTTGGTAGTGGTGGGAAAAAATCTTCTGCCACTACAATTGAATCATTATCACATGAATCGTTTATTAAAATGCAATTGCAATCACCTGGTGCAATACCAAAACAAGCATTGTTTGATATTGCAGGCACTCCTATCAGGGATTATAATATCCACACTAGTGGGAAAATGGGTAAGAAAACACGTGTAATTTTAGCAGACAAAAATATTAATGGTGGGTGGTAATTGGTAAGAAGAGATTGGCAATTAATAATACATATTCGTCTTGGACCAATAAAAGAAAAAAAATAATTACTACCTCCTCGTCTCCTCGTGTATAAAGGGATTTTAAAATTGAGTGTAATTTAAGGTTTATATTATAGTTACTTATTAAACTAATATACTTATATAGGCAAATCCGTTTGGATAAATGATTATTTTTTTTCGACTAGAAACACAGCTCATAATACAAAATAATAATAAATTATATATAACACTAATAACAATACGATATTATAAAATAAAATAAAACATAATAAAACATAATAAACAACACGTATTATTATTGTTATTTATATCAACAAAAAGTAATGAAGTATTATTGATTGAAAAAAAAAAGAGGGGGGGTAATAACACGGCTCACTATGGGATATTCACCGCATGATTAATTAAAATAGTTAATAGTGTTATTATACTGCTATACTACTGTTAGATGATCCATGTTTATGTGCATGTCAATACTCTTCTCTCCAACGACAGAAGGCAATCCATGTAACATGTAAGATAGAACCACACGCAATACATATCAAACGCATGCATAATAATACATTAGCAACGCTATCATTTAATTGTCTGCGTTACGTACAAATTCACGTACATTTGTAGAGAGAGAAGATTTTTTACTGTCACTACTTTAAACTTGTAGTACGATATTTATTTCTAATTTCCCCTACGACGTATATTATTAAGTACAAACTTATTAAAATAATTAGCTCAACATACATATTCACAGCAACGGTATTCTTTTTTAATTTAAGAGAAAGAAAACACTAACAAAAACAAAAAGTCGTTTGTCAACAATTTGGGTAGTTAACACAAACGAAAAAAAAAAATTATAAAGTAGAGAAAACAAAGCCATAAGTTATCTTTTTTGCAACGAGTCTAACAAAAAAATAGTCAATAACTTGGGTAGTTGAGGCAAACGAGAACAAAAATAAAGAAAACGCTAACGAAAAAAATCGTTGTTTGTCAATAATCTGGGTAGTTAACACAAAGGGAAAAAAAGAAAGAAAGAAAGAAGAGGAAACAACAACAAAAGTTACCTTTGTTGCAACGAGATCAAAAATCAAAAACAAACATTATACCACTATATTATAATATTTTGTATAACGATGGTATCAAAGAGAATGACA
>JACKZZ010015834.1_pt1 | contig 25290 bp, 25 predicted proteins | sample 8027871 | NCBI WGS metagenome assembly JACKZZ01 (sample SAMN15724774, study PRJNA655200) | protist metagenome | isolation source: fluorescence activated cell sorting (FACS) single amplified genomes of... | place: USA: West Boothbay Harbor, Gulf of Maine | collected 2000-07-19 | reverse complement strand
TTCTACCAATATTAACAATAGCACTACAAAGAAACTTCAAGAAGCGGTAAATACAGATACTGAACTTAAAGTTCATGTTATACCTAGCTTTTTTAAACCTGAAGTTCAAGATTACAATGCTGCTCAATCTTTAGTCCAATACCTAGAAAAGCAATCTAATAAACTAAGGGAGCAACTAGAACCTTACCAACTGCAGCTACTAGACAAAGCTTATCAATACGGAATCAATACTAACCTTAAGTTAGGCCAGAACTTTGCAGAATATGACTTCGACTCTTTAGCCGATAAAGTCTACCAATGGGAAGACTTGTTAGAGAGAGCTAATGAGCTAGGAGTATACTGGAATGAGAACAACTATGACCTAATTGGCCTAGAGCAAGAAATAGAAAACTATGAAGCAAACTGCTTCCAAGAGCAACAAGCTCTCTATAGCGACTTCCTAGCATCAAGAAGAGTTTAGGAGGTTACCATGCAGAATAAACAATTATACGGCGTGATGATACCACGCCTGAAGCTTCTAGAATTAGCCTCAGGACTAAATAATGAAATCTCTACTCACTCTTTAGGTCAATGGCTAAAAGCTGAGACTGATGGCCAGTATGTTGTACTACCAAGAGACTTCGTAGTTGCTCTTATGGACGTGGTAGACAGTTTCTTCCACGAAGAACAGGTCAAAGCGTTAATGTCTAACTGGAACTTTGCAGAAATAAGAGGTACTTGGCTATGAATAGAGAACAATTTTTACTAGACCGCAAAAAAGGAATAGGAGGCTCTGATGTAGCCTCTATCCTTGGCGTTTCACCATTTAGAACAGCTTTGGAAGTCTATCATGACAAAACTAGCCCAGAGCTTTTGCTTGAGGAAATGAATGAAGATATGCAGCGTGGCGTACGTGTTGAAAAATACATACTGCAAGAATATGCTGAAAGGTCAGAAGTTCAGCTTGCTACAAATATTCCAACAATAGTTGATAAGCAGTATCCATTCATGCGGGCTAATATCGATGCAATGGTTGTTGGCCAAAATGTCGTAATAGAAGCCAAGTCAACCAAAGCTCCAATTTCTTCATGGGAAGGCGGAATACCTGAGTATTACAAAGCTCAGGTAGCTTATTATGCAATGCTTACAGATGCTGAATATGTTGAGGTACCAGTACTATTCTCTGGTTGGAAATATGCATGCTTTACTTACTGGCGAGACGAGGAATATGAAGCTCACATCAAGGAAGCTGTAATAAATTTCTGGCAAGAGCATGTAGTTAAAGGCATACCACCAAAACCAACAAGTACCGAGGAGCTAATGGCTGCATATCCTAGGTTAGAGAATCAGAAGACTATCAAAGCCGATGATGACATTCGTCAGAAGGTCTACCAGCTTCAGGAAATAGGCGAGCAGCGCAAAGAGCTAGAGAAGCAAGAAAAGAAGCTTAAAACTCAAATACAAGGCTATATGGGTGATGCTGGGCTACTTGACGCTGGTTTTTGCAAATTAGCTCTCAAGGAAATTAAGTCTACAAGGTTTAATGCTAATACTTTTAAGGAAAAGTACACAGAGTTATACAGGCAGTACCTAAATGACAGCAGTTATAGAAAATTACAATTTATCGGAGGTTAAAGGTTATGAGTGGTACATACACAAACGGCCATAGTGCTTTAGAACAAAATACCAAAAATGCAGTCATGCAAGTTTATCATGGTGACTCTGTAGAAGAAACCGAAAATAAAGCCTCTGGAGAACCTATTCAGGAAAATACTAATATTCCTACAGAAAACAATAATATTGTTGTTTCTGACGCTTTTAATGGGCAAATAGGGGTAAATAATACTATCAGCGAAGTAGGTAAGCCAAGAGATGGAATTTATGAGCTATGTAATACTCGGCGTGAGAAGCTGCTGCCATTTCTGAATAACAACACTATTCAGTTTGAGAAACTAGCTCGCTCTTTTGCCTGGGAAATCAACACCAATGACAAACTCAAATGCTGCAGCAAACTATCCATGATTAACGCTTTTTATAAATGCTGTGAGTATGGATTAGACCCAGCTTCGTCAATTGGTCATGCGTGGCTTATTCCTTATAAAGGGGTTGTTGATTTACAAATTGGTTATAGAGGTTGGTTAAAGTTGCTGTTCAATAGCCCGTTGGTTGCAAATGTGTATTCCTATGCTGTCTACGAAGATGATGAGTTTTCCTATGAGCTAGGGATGAATCCAAATATTAAGCATATTCCGTCTAAGGAGCCAAAAGAGTTAAATAAGCTAATTGCAACTTATGGAGTAGTTAAGCTCAAGAATGGGGAAGCGCAAATTAGAGTTTGCTTTCGTGACGAAATTGAAGAAAGCAAAGCTAGTTCTAGAGGCTCTCATAAGCCAGACAGTCCATGGCGTAATCATTATGAAGCAATGGCTCTAGTTGTACCGATTCGTAAGATGGGTAAGAATTTAGGATTGCCTTTGAAGGTTGAGGATTTTGGTGAAATCTAGTGTGATTCCTTGGCGTGCCGCTACTGCGTGGATTTCACAGACGATGCCAAGGAAACTTGTAGAATAGAGTATATTGGTTAAGAAATGGTAAAACTAATCATTTAGTTTTTGATAATTTTCTAGCTAAATAAACTTGTATGGATTGATTGTAACCGTCTGGTAAAACCGCTCTTGTTTTTAGATTCATTCTAATTTAATATTCCAAGGGAGGAGATCTTGGAGTTTATTTGCCTGATAATCCTGAATAATATCAAAGACTTTATGCAAATATTTGACTGGATTGACGTTGTTCAGTTTTGCAGTTTCTAGGATGGTGTAAATAATAGCTGCAGTTTTGCCACCTTTGTCAGATCCGGCAAATAGCCAGTTCTTACGACCTACTGCCACTGATCTTAGTGCTCTTTCTGCGGCATTATTGTCTATCTCAATATTACCATTACCTAAAAACCTTCTAAGTGCAACTTCGTTATTTAAAGCGTAAGCAATAGCCTTGGCTGTACTACTTTTTTTCGGTAATTGCTTATAGGCTTTTTTAAAACCAGCAAATAATTCACTTACTAGTTTTTCTGATTTTGCCTTGCGAGTTTTTAACCTAACATCTGGACTCAGACCTCTGATAGTAGATTCTATATGATAAATATCACCAATCTTATCAATTATTCTATGGGCAATATTAGCTTTATCATTACTAGCTACTATGTCATAAAACTTTCGTCTCACATGTGCCCAGCAACATACTTCTTCAACAGTCGCTTCTGGGTTTTCTTCACTGATGTACAAGTTGTTATAACCAGCATAGGCATCCGCATGTAATATTCCAGTAAAGTATTTTAAATGCTCTTCTGGTCTTTCTCCTTTTCTATCCGGACTGTAATAATATCCAGCAGCAACAGGTGAATCATCTCCTCTAGGTCTTCCGTCATTTACATATACCCACATTCTGCCTGTTTTGGTTTTCTTTGTACCAGGATTTAATACTTTGACCGGAGTATCATCGCCATGAATCTGATTGCAAGAAATTACATATTCTCTTATTAAGTCAGCAATTGGTTCTAATAACTTTGCGCCTTGGCCAAGCCAGCTAGATATTGTCGATCTTGATATATCTATTCCTTCTCTTTCAAACATCTGTGATTGGCGATATGCAGGCAGGTGATTAGAAAACTTGTTTACGAATATGTCAGCTAGTAACCCAGGGCCAGCTATTCCTTTATCTATTACTTTTGATGGGGTGTATGCCTGTACTATGTTATCGCAATTAGTGCAGGCACATCTTGGCCTAATATATTTTATTACCTTGTAGGATTCTGGTACCCTCTCCAATATTTCCGATACGTCTTCTCCAATCTTACGGAATCTATCACCACCACAAGAGTCACATTTTACCTCTGGCTCAAGAATAACCTCTTCTCTTGGCAATTCAGACGGTAGTTTCTTTCTTTTTGCCTTGCCTTTTTCTTGAGTATCTTCTTTTGAAGTAACACTCGGTTTTAGATTAAAACCAAGTAAAGTTTCTTCTTCCTCAAGTAATCTTTCTACTACATCTATTTGACGCTCTAGCTTTTCTGATGATTTACCAAATATTTTTGCCTTTAGTAGTCTGAGTCGCTCTTCTAGTAGGGCTATATAATGTGATAATTCCGTGTTCTTCTGAAGTAATTCAGTATTATTAGATTCAAGTTCTGAATATCTTGTATTCAGATCAATGTGGTTAACTGAAAGTTTAGAATGGCTAGCTGAAAGTTCATATTTTTCTTGCTCTAGTTTTTGATACTTAGAAGACCATGCTTCATTCTTGTTCTGAAGACTAGCGATGACTTTATGTAATGACTCTACTTCAGCGCTTGTATTATTAATATCAATCTTCATCTATTAATTGTTTTATCCTACGTATCGTGGACAGTCAGAGCGTGACGGATTCCTCCAGTCTATAGCTTCTATTAACATACTCAGCTGAGCTCTTGTTATGACCAGCGATTGTTGCTCCTCTAATTTAGGCCAAGTGAATTTGCCACTGTCTAAACATTTATAGTATAAACAAAAACCTTGTCCGTCCCACCATAATATTTTAACTTTATCTGCTCGTTTGCCCCGGAAGACAAATAAAGCACCTGTTTCTAGATTATCAGATATTACTGATTGTGCAAGAATGGATAATCCATTTACACCTTTTCTCATATCGGTGTGACCTGTACATAAATATATTCTGCAGCTACTATCTGGGTTTAACATTTAGCCTCCTCAAATAATGCAACTAATTTCAATAGCTGATGACCACTGAGTCTTCCCTCTACACTACATCTGTGTTTATCAAATGATAGTTCTACTTTTGTTAAGCTCGGAAGTATTGTATCCTCTACTGTTTTCACTTCCACAAAATGTGGTTTTTTGCTTAACAACAAATCTCCAGATTGTTGCTTTCTATATTGCTGCCTATACCTTAACAACGTTGAACGGGCAAGGTTATACTTCTTGGCGAGTTCGCCTACATCACATCCTGGCTCTATTAAGGCTAAAATGATCCTCTTCCTTTGCTCAGGTGAGACTTGTCTTCTTTTCTTCTTAGTCATAAAACTCCTTAATTTTTTTGATCAAGAAATCTTACTGATTTTGAGCGTGCCTCGCTAGAGCGGGTTTACCGGACGGTTACGATTGATTAAGGCTTAATTCATTAGCTCCACCTTCATAATTAGGATCATTGTATTGTATATTATCATCTTCCCAACCACAATTTTGGCATACAATATATGAACCAGGGAAGTCATGAGAATAAAATGAGATAGTTTTACATACTGGACATTGAACATCAGCTATTTTGTGGCTTTTATAAAAAATCATATCACTTATCCTACCACTAAATACCGCAAGTAATTAGAGCAGATTGTATGAAGGCTCTAGCTATATTCATAAAGTTGGATTTTTACCTTTTATTAAATCATCTGCAATTTTTACTAATTCTTCATATGAATAAGCAAATTCTTCTCCTAACTCCATAGTATTCAATGTTAACAAAATATCTCTGAATTCTAAATCAATATCTTCTATGTGCTCTAAGTACATAGTATGAGCCCATTCTCCTATTTTAAAAGTGTCTTGTTTGTTTTGAACGCGTTTTTTTAACTCTAATCCAAATTGAGTTTTGGTGTACATTTCAATATTTATTTTGTTTTAGAAAAATTGATATCTCTTCCTTAGTGGGTGGATAATGTTGACCCTTGATATCTTGTCCATCAATCATTTTTGGATGCACTCTATTGATTTTTCCTGAATGATCATAACATTCATGCCAGCTTCTAACTTGCCCTGTAATCTGATTGTGTTCGGTTACGTACGATGCTCCTCTAGTAAGACCTAATTTCTTTGAAGGTATTTCTTTTTCGTAATATCTCACTCTACCATTACCTAGATCTAGAGTTTTTATTGATTTAGTTTGAGCTTTCTGTAAAGCACTCATCTTCTTATTAAGATTGATAAGAGAGTTTACATTTTGTGCATTATGTGTTATGACTATTGCTAACTTTCTTTCAGTCTCTAAAGCTGCATTACTAGTAGACAAAGCAGAAGTAGCTGTTGGATTATTAGCTTTATTGATGACAGCTAGATTAATACCTTTAGCTGTCATTTGACCAGCTAGTGTTCCCATAGTTGTTTGTACAAGGAAACGTTGATTTTCTGTAGGAAACTGCCCCATCATGTGGTTATAGCTTTGAGCTAAAAATCTTTTGGCATTATCTGGCATTGTTAATTGGTATAGCTCTGTTACACCATGCCCCATTGTACCAGTAGAAGCATTAAATAAACCTGTGATTTCTGGACTAACTACATGTGAGATATGAGATGCCTGATCAAACATATATCTGATAGTGCCACCCATTGTTTCATTAAATTCAGAAGCGTTCTTAAAGACTGCATGCCCACTGCCTCTTCTAATAGCAGAAACATTTGCATTAATCTCTCTATTTCTTTCGGCAAATAAATTAACTGAGCTAATATTTTCATGTTTTTGGCTTTCTTCTAAGCTTTGATCATACTTATCTGCAAAAATTGAGAACGTTTTTTCAATTACTCTATCAATAGCTGTATTATTTTTGGTTGCGAATAGCGATTTAGAGTTTTTATTTCTTGTTAATTTATGCTCTTTTTCACTATCAATCTCTTCCTCATCCCCAGCAGAAATACCAGAAACACCTGATATTTCTGGTAGGATTAATCCGGCTTTTCTGTAATTCTCGAGCAAGAACTGTTTTTCTATATTGTGTTGATGCAGCTTGATCTGCTCTGTAACAAAATTTACAGTATGTTTTACTAATTCACCCGAAACAGGCGAAATAATCCCACTATAAATCATCCCTTGCATACGATGACCTAGAGCTTTGGCTGAATTATCTCTAAAATTCTCAAAGGCCTGAGTACGATCTATGGATTGCTTTTGATATAATTGATAAAATATCCGTGAAGCTGCGTTTTGGTTGCTATTTGTGTAAGTAACCTTATTTTGAGGATTAGATTCTATTGTAATTATGTCTTCACTTAGATCTTCCGTCTTTTTGCTAAAATCTTCTAGTATAAGCTGATTATTAACAGTAGAAGGTTCTAATAATATTGATTCAATATTGGTACTTTGTGGATTAGAATTGACTACTTCTTTTTTGTCTTGTTCTTTAGAAAGCAAATCAATACCTAAAACAAACCCTAGCTTATCAACATTAACTTGCCTTTTATCGCCAATAGCTCCTGTGTTTTTAAAATGTTCTACAACCTCCTTAATATCATTCTGTGACATTATAGGTAGCTTTTTAGTAAGTATTTGCTCTAAGGACGGAAGGCTATCATTAATAGAAATAATCTCACCCCTCATACCATCTATATAAAAATCTTGCAGCTCGTCAATTTCATTTAATGTATTAGAGACATTAACCGCAGTAGACCCAACTCCTATGACGGTGGTTAAAACTGTACTGCTGCTATTAGCCTGCATAGTAGCAGTAAGAAGTTTTTGGGCTATACTGCTAAATTCGCTACTTCTTTTGTTAAGTAGTCTGTTATTAAGATTATCTAGTTGACTACCGTACTGGCGACTATTATAAAAATCATCTACTGTCAGTATATCTTCTACTTGTGCCTTGATATAATAATCATTTAGAGCCGCCCTTACTCTTTCTTCTGCATCCTTAATAGCTTTCTTTATCGGTCTTGCAGATATTTGTTCTAATTGATTAGCAGCTGCCTTTTGCAATCCTGTTTTTATCAGCTGTATACCTAACTGAGCACCAAATTCCCTTAAGGTCATAGTAGAAATGGTTTTCTTCATCGCATTATTAGCTACTATTTCTTTACCACCCTGCTTAAGAGCTTCTTTACCAGAAGAGCCTCCTGCAATACCAGATATTACTAGATTCACCGATAGCTCAATAGATTTCTGCAATGCCCATTGTGATAAATCTATACCTTGCCCCTTGCAAGCATGTTCAATTCCAGTGATCACATCACTAATTCCACCTACCGCTAAACCTATACCGAAGTTTGCAGCAAAGCCTGCACTACCTACTGCAATTAATGTTCCTACTACAACTTGAGCTACGCCAACTACTGCAACTAATGCACCTGTTAAGTGGTCTTTGGTTTTTGCTTGAGCTAATGCTTCAAATACATAAAGCATTCCATTTCTGGCAAACTCAACTATTTCACTAGAAGGCACAGAGTCGCCAAATATCTTATCAAACGTCTGTAGATTATGATTATTAATCCGAATGATGCTTTTATTGCTCTTTTGTTCCTGTATATATTGGATATTTCTTTTGATGTTGTTACTGGTAGCTTCAAGTAAAGTAAGTTTCGAGGATAGTTGACGTCCCATAGGGGTGTTGTCATTCTCTATACCTAGTAAGACTTTAGCTCCTTGCGTTTGAGGAATAACCGAGTTTTCTATTTGTTGTATGGCAAAATGTAATTGCTCTATAGCTATTTGTTCGTAACCTTGCTCTTTATCGTTTTTGGAGTTTTCTTGCAGGGCACAGTAAGCATGGTAATAATGTAATGGGTAAGAGAAATTAGAATCTAACTTTACAGCTTCCTCGTAAAGATCAAAGCATTGTCTATAATTAAACTCCAATCCTTGTTTATCCATAATATACTGACAAAAATAGGAGGGGTTATTAAATATTTGGTGATTACCAACAGCTCCGTATTTTTCGATCATGGTTTTCTGGAATTTATAGAACTCATTATCAATTTTGATTCTATCCCCTCCATTATTTATATCATGCGTTCTAGTAACCTTAGAAAGCCAAAAACCCCAGTGGTCCTCTAGTTGTAGTAATTTATTTTTATCCGGATCTTTTTCTCTTAAAAATTGATATACTTCCTTATTAAAACGTTGGAATAGTTTGTCCTGAAATTCAATTCTAGCAAGACGTTTTAACTTTACGTCATCAAGATTCTTTTGCTCAAAAATATCTCTTATACCTTTATATTCTGCAAGGCTAGTTTCTTGTTGATATTCAATGCCAAACATGCGTGCAGTTTCTTTGCCATTAATAATAATCTCACTAGAGCCATTATTACCTTGCCGTGCAGTTCTACCTATAGCTTGTTTTTCAACTCGAAGATTATTTGGAAGGAAGCCTAAAATAACATGCAACCCACCATTTTCTTCTATTTTATCGGTAGTTAGAATATCAGTACCACGTCCTGCTAAATTAGTAGCAACAATAATATCACCGCTTTCTGACCTGCCAGTAAAGGCATGGTGGCGCATAACCACGTCATCACGCAAATATGATTTAATACTCGAAGATGGATGATTGTTATGTTTCAAGCCAGCTATTATTTGATGGCCATCAGCAATTGTTTGCATAATTACTAATACAGACCTACCCTTTGTTGCTTCATCCATAGCTCTGCTTACTATTTGAACATGGTGCTCTTCATGGCTAGGACTAATTATGCCTTCATATCCTTTAATATTTTGACCTCTAAAAGGTGGTATAATCCCAGTATCTACATTATATATCTCTTTTAGTAGCTTTAGCGAAGGTTCGCTACCTAAAGTACCGGTCATACCGCATATATTAGCACCATATCTTTTAAAGAAACTTAAGTTGGAAATAAAACTGGTTGTCAGGTTTTCGCCAGTAAAGTGTAGCTTATGTTTTATCTGCAGAAATTGATGCAGGCCATTTGCCCATCTGGTAGTATTTTGTACTACGCCAGTAGATTGGTAATCAACAGGAGCAACTATATCGTTTCCAGTATCATCTTTGGTAATGATATAATCCTTGTTCTCTTGAAATAAAATTGAATTAATTGCAGAGTTGGCCCAGTGCGTTTTTGAACTCTCGACAAACTCTACTAAATGTTCAGGGAATTTTAAACCAGTAATTAAACTATCTATAGTTTCGATTATACCTTCTCTAACCTTGGTTCTTACTTCCTTGTTATTTAGTAATTCAGGTTCGGATTGATATTTTTCTAGGCTCCTTGATATATAAAGAAACATTAACTGCAAGTTTTCCATACCACATATAGGAGCAGACAGCTTAACAATTTTACTCCCCTCGTCAATCAGCATAGCATCAACTTCGTCTACTATAGCAAACTGGGTTTCTCTAGCTCCTCTAGTACCTTTTAATGAAAACTCACTACGCAGTATATCTGACTGAAAATTCGCAGCATCACCATAAACAATGTCATGTTTATAACAAGGCTTTAGTCCTGAATAAACAGTATGAATATTATGTGAACAGCTGATATTAAATAGACTATAAAAATGTTCCTGCTCATCTGCATCTCTTTTAGCTAGTACCGCAGAACTAGTAATAACATCAATACTCCTACCACTAAATAAATGCTCCATGGTAGCAAGCATTGCAATGATATTGGATTTACCCTCGCCAGTATTAATCTGTAAAAGCCTCCCCTTTTCTTGTTCTGAGGCATAGAGCATAATAGTTACTGCTATTTTCTGTGTATCTCTTGGCATATAGCCTTTAGTTAAATACATAGCTCTTGAAACTACCGCCAGTGCTTCTGCAACTATTTTAGGATTATATCTATCTAGCTTTCCTTGAGATTGATCGGCTTTTACATTTTTTGCCCATATCGCAATATCTTCTGGCTCTAGAGCTTTAATGTTTTTTTTAAGTACAGAACCTACCTTATTAAAACTACCGAAAGTGTTAGATATTTTATCAACATCGGAGAGAATGTTTTTAATCAGATCCGAGGTAATCAGCTTTTTTATCGAATCATCTGTACCGGTAGACTTCTCAATAGCCTCAAGTAATTCAGGTAGCTTTTTATCGCGTGAATCAGATATTGATTTATCTATTAGCTGGATATTTTTTGTTTGGACCGGGTCCGTAATATCCATTTTTTCTAATATGGACTGGGCTAATTCTCGGGTTTTTTCTCCGTTGGCTTTATCTTGGATAATATTAATTATGCTATTAACTAAAGTTTCTGGTACGCTACCTACATTTTTTAGCTTTTTGGCAATATTAGTAATGATCTCTTGATCTTGTATATCACCATCAATTGGTAACTTTTGTAAGATACTACTTGCTAGAATGGGCGGTATATCGGTTTTAGAGCTATTGATGCATAAATCTATTTTACCCAGTAATAGATCTTTATCCTGCTCAAGGGCTACTGCCTTACTTAGATATTTATCGGCTCGATCTGACTTTTTTAAATCTATTACAGGGCTACGAGCAATTTTGTTTAGAAAATCAATACGTAGCTGATTAACAAAATTATATTGACCTTTATTGTCATTTAATTCGGTATATACCCACAATAACCTTGCTGTTCTATCAAATATCGCCTGTTTGTCAGCATCCTTAGCTACAACAAACTTTTCTAGGAGTTCTTTAGTATAATAGGTAACGTTTTTTTTCGTAGTTATTAGGATCTGGTGTGACGCCATCATATTCCTGCCTAAACTCAGTAAGTTTAGCATCGTACCCTCTAAGTCTTTCAGTACCATTAAGTCTTTGGTAGGTTTTCTTTAACGGTTTTTCAGTGCATTCAAACGCAGTTAAATCCAGCTTACCACTCTGTAATAATAAGTCTATATTCTTTAATTTACCATCAGGTACTGTTGCTTCATTTTTTTCTTCTGTAGCTAGTTGCGCATTAAGTAAACCAGCGGTTTTGGGAGATAGCAGTTTAGGAGAAGACTCTTTGTCTTCAAATAATTCTATAATAGGCACCCTATTTTGCAGGTTGATACTAAACTGTTTAAATTCCAGCAATTTATATTTAATGGGTTTAGGTATTTCCTGTACATCTTTTAGAAGATTAAATATTTTGATTATATTATTATTTCTATTGATAGTACCTACTTTAAAGGGAGCTAATTTATCTGCCAAAGAATATAATTGATCATCTGAAAAGTTAACGTCTTTTATTAGCTCCTTGTTTTCTAAAGACCATATAATTTCATCATCAATTCCTCTTTCAGCATTGCCTTTGGGATAAGAACTATTAAATACCTTTAATAAAATTGAATATAAGTCTCTTTTTACATCAGGATTATTAGACTTTTTAATGGCACTATGTATTACTTGGATTTCATCTCTTGTGATTGGTTGCTTTTCTTCAACCGACTTGGCAATTTGGTTTATTTTTAGATCTGTAAAATCCAAACTTAACAATGATGGTAATGTTGTACTGGTAGAGTGTACTTTCATATTAAAGATTAAGCACTATTAACTAAATATCTGTTATATTGCATCGTATGAGAAGTCCCCTAGTAACTGACTTTCGATATTCTCTAGAGCAATATTTTCAGGATGTTCTAATAAATTAACCAGTTCCGCAGAATTACTGTCTACAAGGTCAAGTGCGGTTTTTCCTTCCTTGTTAGGCGTATCAATTTTAGCACCCCTAGCTATTAAGTATTTAGCTGCATTTAGTTTTTTTTCAGTGTCTGGTTGAAAATTTAAATTAGCTTTATCTACTACCTCATGTAGAGGAGTTGTACCTATATTGCTTTGGCTTTCTATGTTTGCTCCTTTATCAAGTAGTATCTTCATAATAAATAGGTTACATAAAGCACTTGCCATATGAATAGGCTGATCCCCAGTATTACCAGCTAAATCTAGTTTTGCGCCATGCTCTAGCAGAAACTTAATTATTTTTAAATCCTGCTTCTCTACTGCCATATATAAAGGTGTAAAATTTTCTTTATTACCTTGATTAACATCAGCTTTTTCTGATACTAATGCATCAAGAACCTCTATATTTTTCTTACTGCAGATATTAGCTTGTAGAGCAGTTCTACCATCAGACTCTCTAGTAGTATTACTATCTGTGCCTTTGGTTAGTAACCATTTTACAGTATCTAATTGACCTTCTTGAGATGCTAGCCATAAAGAGCTACACACACTAGCACCTTGAGATTTTAGCTCCAGCACAGTATTGTTTTTTGCATACATGTTTTCTAGAACATCAGTATAACCTTTAAAAGCAGCTATATGCCACGCACTAAATCCTTGTTTATTAAAATAAGTAAGGCTTGCATTAGCTTCTATTAGCTTATGTGCAATTACTTTGTAGCCAAATATTAATGATTGAATTAATGGTGAGTTACCACTAATTACTCCTACACTATCATTTATATATTCAGGGGATATCAGCTTACTTAATTGTTCAAGGTTATTTTGATAAACTGCACTCATTAACTTTATCGCATTTTTTGGCAGGTCTTTTTTATCCCTTAAAGCATATACTAAATCTACTGAGCCCATACCGATCGCTTGATCATAAGCATAAATTCCTTGCCTATTCGGCACATCATGAACTCCTGCTTTAACTAAAAACGAAACTATGTCTGGTATATTTAGTTTAGTAGCTGCAAATAATAATGGGTTACCAGCGTTATCAGTGCTATCTAATTTAGCACCGTGATCAATAAGCAATTGCATAATACTTGCGTCTTTTAAATTTAATGACCACAATATGGCATTTCTGCCTTGTAAGTCTTTTACATGCACATCAGCCCCAGCTTTAATTAGTATGACAGATATATTTTTATGACTTTGATACATTGAAACATGCAAAGGGGTAAGACCTGTATCCGCTCTTGCTATATCAAGTTTAGCTTTTTGTGTTATAAACTCTTCTACCATAGCTTCTTTGCCGTCTTGGGCAGCTAAATATAGTGCGGTAACTTGCTGATCTAACGATAATAAATTAAGGTCAGTTTTAGGATGATTAGCTAATATTTTAACCGCATCAGGTCTATTTACACTCACCGCCATTGCCAGAGGAAATACTGAAGCAAAATTATGCGTATTAACATTAGCTTCAAACTCTAATAATATTTTTAATGCGTTATTATTGTTATATGTAATGGCAATATGAACTAGAGTATTACCGTTATTATCATAAAGAGCGGCTACATCTCCTTTATTTTGCAATATTTTTGTTAGCAATACATCGTCTTCTAAGGCAATAGAACACAAAGCTCCTTGTAGACCGGTAGGCTCAAGTGTGGCTATATCTAAGGAAAGTAACTTTTCTAATTCTCTGGCCAGGTATTTTTGCTTTGTAAGACAAACATACAAAAATGGTAAATAACCTTCATGATTGGGTATATTGAAATTAGCCCCAAGCTCTAGAAGCTTTTTAGTTATGAGTAACGCTTTTTGCTGATTAATTGTATACCCATCATCTTTACTATATCCAATCGTTATATCCCCTATATATTGATTTGGAGTATTGAGTATTAATGATCCGGTAATATGGGTGGATGTATTTTGATGATTAATAGGAGCTGATTGCTGAATAGTTGACAATTCATCGCTATATACTTTACTAGCAGCAATATTATTAAATAATAAATGCCCTAAACTATTTCCTTCGTTAGCAGTTTGTATTACAGATTCTAAATCGGTTTTTTCTGCAATTGCTTGGATGTATTTTAGATGTGGTAATGTACATGCATAAGCTAAAGCAGTGCAGTTATTTGAATCTACATGATCTAAGTCTATATCTTTATTTAATAATATTTCTACTCCTTCAAAAAAGCCATGTTTCAGTGAGTACATCAGTAAATTCATACCATATGAATCTGCAATATTGATATTCTCCGCCTTTTCTATTAACTCACTTAGTAGTTTTACATTCTGCTCAGAACAAATCTTGTTCATTAGTTCTGGGTTGCCCATTTCAGTTTTAGGTAACACTTTTAATACCATCGTAGTGGTATCAACAAATATTCCTTCGTTTTTACTATAATTACTAAGTCCTTGATCAAAAACAGCAAACATTTCATCATAGCTGTTTTGTTTGGAGGTAAGTTCGGCTTTTTTCTGATCAGCTTCTTGGGCTGATTTATTTAAGTGTTCTAATTGAGTAGATTGATGATTATCACTATTTGATAATGGGGATATTTTAGTTTGTAAGATTAACAGCTCTTTACTTTTTGCACTGATTTGCGATTGCAGCGAATAAATTGCTGATAATTTATTATATTGATTACCTAGCTTTTCATTTTGCTTTTTTAGGTAATCTAGGTGAGATTTTTTATTGGCTATAACATTTTCTAAAGAAATAGCCTGATTTTGTAGAACTGCTTTCATGATATTTACATTTCATCTTGATTAGAAACCTCCCCAGTAGGATCAATATCCTTTAATTTATCTTTCGGTTCATTCGCTTGATGAGTATCTACTATTAGTTGGTCTAAAGTAGAACTTATACTTTGCATAGAAAGATTAATTTTTATTTGCTCTTCAATGAGGTAAGCTATTTCATTATGACCCATACGAATAGCTTGTTTTACATAACTATCGTCTGTTACCGTTCCAAGCTCGGCCACTTCAGGATCAAGAGATAAAATTAGTTTAACAACATCAAATTTGTTATTGGCTATTGCTGCTTGCATTACAGTACAACCTACAGCACTTTGCTTAAAGATATTCTTATCATGCTCAAAAATTGTTTTTAACGAAGTTAAATCATTTTCCATGCAAGCATAGATAGAGCTATTAATCAGAGATGATTCTTGGCATTTAAACATCTCTTGAATAAATTCTGGATTACCTGTGCGTATGACTAATTGTGCAAGAGTAGATTGACCTAATAAATAGACATCAAAATTAACTCCAAAGTCACAAGCTATTTTAAATATATCGAAGTTCTTATTTTCTAAAGCTAGATATGCAAAATGTTCATGAGAAAAACCACATTCTAAGATAGTATCCATTAAAAGCTCGTTACTTTGCTTATCAAAGCATGAATACAGTCCTGTAGCACGTTGAATAGGAGTATATGTCATCATTTTATTAATAGCTGCTATTTTAGTCTCATCCAGCTTATTTTCCATAGACTGAATTTCAGACTTATCCTGCTCTAGCTTATTGGTATAGTGTTGGATTTCATCTTTTTGCTGTTTAACTTTATTAGTCAGCTTACCTAAATCTTCGTTTGCCACTTTGCATTGGTAATTAAGCTGATTCAGTAAATTCTTATTATAACTTATTTTAGAGTCCAAACTCAAAGGGTTTAAATCTACAATAGACAGTTTATTCTTTAACCCCTGAATTTTATTTTTTAGGTCAGATTCAGAGTATTGCTCAGTCTTGTCACTGTTGTTGATATATTGTAGCTGCGATTCTAACGATTTAACTATATTTTGAGCTTGGGTACACGCATCAGAAAGTAATAACTGGTTTTCTTGTATCCTGGCATTAGCGCCCGCCATATCATTATTAAAACTCTCTTCGTCAAACCTTTGCTCGTCTCGGTAGCGGGTTTCTTTTTTCCAAGTAAAGCCACCTATACCTGTTTTAAATTTATGAGTATAAGGAATCTGCACTATACGATAATAAGAATTTATATTATCTTGGATACTATTTCTTTCACCTATAGCGTGCTGGATAGCTGTTTCATGTATCTCAATATCATCAAATGCTTTATTGTAAGATGTTTTCATAAGGATTAATATTTACTATTAACAGTTATTCTAGTTTTAACTATCCAATGCATTATTGCAATAATTTTATCGATAAGTTTTCTGTTATTCCTAAATATTCTAGCAAAGTAAGATTTTTATCACTAATGTTCAAATAAAATAACTTAATTAAATTTTGAGAAAATGATGAATAATAATAGCTTGTTAAGCCTATTAATTAGTGCTGTACTACTAACTTTACCTTTTTCAGTGAAAGCTAACAATACAGAAGATTATGGGATTAGGATTACTCCTTTTACCGGTTATAGATATGATGTGTATCAATGGTCTATTCCTCAAGGAGATTCTGTTAAAGACGCAAAAGCATCCGAGCTAACTTGGAGAAATCATATATGGGAAACTGGTATTAAGCTTGAAACAGAAAAAGAAGATAGAAAAATAAATTTTCTTGGTCAGGCTAAATATGGAATTATATTGAATAATAGTAAAACTCAGGATTCAGATTGGGATGAAATTGGTGAATATTCAAGAAGCCTTTCTAAGGTACAAGGTAACTCTATAGATATTTCAGGAGCTATTGGATACTCACAAGTATTTTCCAAAGCTTTATTAACATATTATGTGGGAATGGATTATACAAAATATAATCTTAAGGATTATGGATTATATAATAAAATAGATAGGGACCCAAATACAAATAATATAAATCATGCTTACTTAGGTCAAAGGTACCCAAATTCTAAACTAGTTACTAAATATAGTTTTGATAATTATGCTCCTTGGGTAGGGTTATCACTCAATTATCAAATAAGTGATAATTTATCTATAATACCTTTTATAAAAGCTTATGGGTTTTATCTCAATGGTGAATCTGACTGGGTATTAAGAGATGATGTAAAACATGATCCTAGTTTTATAGATAAAGCTACTGGGTACGGCGCAAGTATTGATACTGAAGTTTTATATAAATACAGCGATAATTTAGATTTTAGAGTCAATTTAGGAATAAAAGGTTTAAAAATGCTCAAGGGTAATAAAAAAGCATTTGCAGTAGATGGTGAAACCGACAAAACTAAATTAAAGGATCTGACATTTATTTCTTCTTCTGTAAGCGCAGGAATCAAATATAGATTTTAGTTAGCTGATATATAATTATTAGTTTCTGGTATGTATGCAAGACAAACAAGCCCTCAAGAGACCTATAAGAAGATATACGCTTATGTTCTACTTAAACAACAGCGAAGAATACATAGATTTAGAGGATATTCTATGTTGGCTCTCTAGATATACTGGTGTTGAGATAAAACAAGAAAACGAAAGTGTATAAGTTCCATGAATTACCAACAGTTTCATCAGAGTATATTCTGGCTATACTATGCAAAAGGTATGCTCCAAGCTAAGCTCAAGCAGCATCATGACGCCATTGGTGCATTTACTGCTCGCCTTGACGCTAAAAACTATGCTCAAGTGCTGATGGATAATAATGACCTTGCCAAAGACGAGCTAGCTAATCATATGCAGGTACTAAAAACCGCTGAAAGAAATATTGCAGGCAAATCTACTTCTGGATCTGATTTATCAATAAAAGCAGCTTCGATAAAATTAGCTGATAAATACAAGCAAGTAATTCTGTTCTATGAACGGATTTTAAATAATAAAGAGGATATAACTCCTTTAGACTTCGGCTCAATGTTTGATATACCTTTAAGCAACAATGATAGCCAGAATATAAGGCTACAATATGGTTATACTCACTATCACAAAGGCTTATGTCAAATAGAGCTTGAAAGGCAAAAAGAAGCTATAGAGTCTTTTAACGTAGCCAATAAGCTACTTCCAGACTTCTGCGCTCCATACATTCAGAAAGCTAATATTTACAAAGAGCAGAAGAAGTTCAAGAAAGCGCTAGTCCAGTATGATGCGGCAATTAGGATAGATTATAATAATGCAGAACTATATTTTAACCGCTCAGTGCTGTTGTTTGAACTGGGCAATAAAGAAAAAGCCAAAGATGACTTTGCTCGGTATCAAAAGTTAAAGGATAGTGCTGATAAATTTAAAGTTTATGATGAACCTACTGTTTAACTTGTGTCCAAAATCGGCTATACTCAAAAAATATTCCCAATCCAATAAATATCAAATTATGGCATCACAACATAATACTTTAGCGCCAACTTATTCTAATTTTTCCACGGAACACCAGACCATCCCTAAGAACCAGATACTAAACTGGCTCTATTCAACAGACAGGCACGTATCATTAGAAAAGCTAGGATCGTGGCTTGAAGATAACACTGATGGACAGTATAAAATAGTTAGAAAGAATATTGGTAATATAGCCAAGGATTGTGCATGACTAATATACCAACTCTAACGCTTGGCACGACTAAGAAGAAAGAAGGAAAAGTGAATATATCCGCTAAAACTCAGGCTAAGCCAACGTTAGCTAATAACAACAGTCATCCAGTTAAACTGGATAAATCTAATGTAACTAATCCCCAGTCAAAAAAGTTAACTCCTCAAGAGAGAAAAGCTAGAAGTCAGGCTAAATATGCAGCTACATTTAAGAAGCTTATAAAATTATACCCTAAATGTTTTTCAGCAACCCCAAGTCCATTGGCTCTTGGTATTCATAAATCTATATGGGAAGAAGAAGCTAAAAAACCTGAGGATGAGAGAATTAGTAAATCTGCTATAAGGCATTTTCTACTCGTATATACTAGATCTAAAGCTTATCAACAAGCTATAATGGCAGGCGGAAGCAGGATAGATCAGTTAGAAAATACAATGGAGAAAGTTAGCGTTGAACATATAGAAATAGCTAAGAAATCCCCGGAGGATTGGCATAATAAACAAGCAACATGGCAACAGAATAATAAGCCAAAACCGCAGAAGTAGGTCAAAAACAACTACTCAATATATTCTAAATGCTATATTATATAAGAGTTATGACCTCGCGATTAGTAATGAATTCCAGCGAGGTTACCAATTAAACTAAACAAAGGAAATATCATATGAACAAATCTGAGTTTGAAAAGCACATATCTAAAAAGTATTCTATCACACAAAAAGAAGCTGGCAACATAATTGATATGTTCACCAGTAGTGTTATGTCAGCTTTAGCTGAGGGGAATGAAGTATCACTTATTGGCTTTGGTAATTTTTCAGTATCTGACGTTACAGCAAGAACAGGACGTAATCCAAGGACTGGTGAGGTTTTGCAAATCAAAGCATATAAGCAACCTAGGTTTAAGGTTGGACAGAAATTAAAAGATGCCGTGAATAAATAAGGTACGTATGGAACGAGGCAAAATAAAATTTTATGACTCTAACAAAGGTTATGGATTCATTTATCCTGAAGGCGGTGGTAAAGATGTGTTTTTACATAAAACTGAGTTAGAACGTTCAGGATATCAAGACCTCAATACAGGTGATAATATTTGTTATGAGTTAAAAACCGATAAAAAAGGTAAGGAGCAAGCCATTAACATAAAAGTAATATAAGTATGCAAAAAAGAAAAATCCATAAATCAAACCAACCAATGCCAATGGATGCAATACAAGATGCCCTCGATGACATTTTTATGGGAGGCTTTGCTCCAACAGGAGAGTCTGTATCGCAAATGGTGTCTTCGGTTATTAGCAACTCAATAGAATTATCAAAGTTGATTATAGATAACAGGGTACGTAATTCAGAGAAGTTGCAGGATGAGGATATTTACGACATATATAAGAAATCCATAAAAGTAGCAATGAAGGCTATGGAGCCGCAATAGAAACTCTAAGATAATAAATCACAAATATTTATATATGACAGACCTTATTGAAACACAAAAACTCCAGCAGGTAGTAAGCAAAATTGAGGCTATTGAGCAAGAACGTTTGGATAATGCAGAATTATTGAAAGATGCTTACAATGAAGCTAAATCACTTGGCTTTGACGTAAAAATTATTAAGCATGTCCTGAAGCTCAAAAAGAAGGATAAGGACGCTCTGGCAGAAGAGGATAGTCTTATTGAGTTATATCGTGGGGCACTGAATATTTGAATACAATATTTAGTATGGTAGCTGAACAAAAATTACTTTTAATGCTGATGCTTATGGTAGTATGCTTTTATCCTGCGTTATTGATAATACGCAAAGCAATTGCTCCTAAGTTAGATAGTATAATAGAAGCCAGATACCAGGAATATAAGCTTATATTCAAAAAGTATAAATTATCCAGGCAATTAGGATTTATCTTTCTAACTATATATTTGCTGTTTTGGAATAGCCTTTTTGATAGAGCAGGAATAACTAATGATATTGTTGTACAGATTAAGGATGTAATTATTTTTGGAACTTCTGCTTTTATTATCACATCAACATTACTAGCTTTTATTAATACTGGGGTTGAAATATACAAATCTCAAGAAGTACAAAAGAAGCTTCCGATCGAGTTATATGCAAACATAGTAAAAATATTTATTATATTATGCAGCATATCAGGCGTATTATCTCTGGTAATAGATATTTCTATATCAACATTATTTACCAGCATAGGCGCAGCAACAGCTCTACTTACATTGATTTTTAAAGATACATTACTAGGTCTATTTGCCAGTTTGCAGATAACCTTTGAAAACATTATCCAAGTGGATGACTGGGTAACTATTCCCAAATATAATATAGATGGTCGTGTTGAGAAAATAACTATTTCAGTAGTTACTATACGTAATCCTGACCAAACTACTACAACAGTTCCTACTTCTATATTTCTTACAACCGATGTTAAAAATAGACGTAGTATGATAGAAAAGGGCGGAAGAAGAATAAAGCGTCCAATAATTATAGATATTGATACTATCAAAATATGTGATCAGGCTACTCTGGATAAAATTAAAAAAGTACCTCAGGTAAAAAAATTAGCTCAACAATCACCATTTTTGTTTAAAGCTGAAAATGCAAACAGCAACTTAGCTATTTTCCGGCATTATATTGAATATTATCTGAAGAACCATGATAAAATACATCAGGATGGTTTTTTGTACTTTGTCAGACAATTAGAGCCTTCTTCTTATGGATTACCACTAGAGATATATGCTTTTACTAAGGCAACGGATATAGTAAACTATGAACTAGTACAAACCGAGATATTTGAACATTTATTAGCTATTATGCCAGAATTTGAGCTTAAAGCTTTTCAGGCTAGTGCATAAAAACGTGGTGATTTCATATAATTGATAAAAGGGTGTGCCAATCTTACGCTCAATATCCCAACCAAAACACCATGTAAAGTAAAATATATTTTGTTTGGTTATACATCATGTAAATATTGTCTAATAGCTACTTTACACATATATCAGACTCTCAAAAATAAAAATACAAGCCCCTATTATTTGATCCAATAACATTGTATAATTAGAAATGTCACTATAAATGACTATAGTAATAAACGTTATTTAGAATAGAAGTTGCGGACTCGAGGGCAGTACTCGACGTCTCCACCATTCATAACTATTATGGGGACGAAATAGGGTCGACGTGCTTAATAAAGAAATAATCTTTACTCGGTATTATTCTCCGTTAGAAGAATTAAATATAAATAAATGCAAACGATAATAATCGCTATGCTGTAGCTGCTTGAACTACAAGCTGCTAGCGGGGTTTGGACTTACCTAGCAACAGAACAAGTCCATATATAATTAACAGTATAAAATGTAAGTTTATGGCATTATCTAAGTTTCTAGATCCAAAAAATGATATAGCGTTTCGGAAAATATTTGGCTCGGAAGAGCATAAGGATATTCTTATTCATTTTATTAACGACATACTAGAGCTTGAAGGTATCAGTCAAATAGAAGAAGTAGAATTTTTATCTACCATACAAGATCCAGATATTGCCTCTAAAAAACAAAGTATAGTTGACGTATTATGCAGAGATATATCAGGGACTCAAATCATAGTCGAAATGCAAGTAGCTCCAACAAAGGGCTTTGAAAAAAGAGCTCAATATTATGCAGCTAAAGCTTATTCAAGGCAGCTTAATAAAGGGCAAGAAGAAGATGGTATATACGAGAACTTAAAAGAAGTTATATTTATTGCCATTGCAGATTATGTTGTATTTCCTGATAAAACTGAATTTAAGTCAGACCATGTGATACTAGACAAGTCAACATATGAACATAATTTGCAGGATTTTTCATTTACCTTTATAGAGCTTCCTAAGTTTAAAAAAGAAAAAATAGAAGAGCTGGATACCATAATAGATAAATGGTGTTATTTCTTTAAATATGCAGCAAAAACCAGTGAATCTGATATGGCAAAGATAGCAAGTTCTTATAAAACTATTGGTGATGCTTATGAAGTAGTAAATCAGTATAACTGGAATGAACAGCAACTCATTGCCTATGAGCAAGAAAAAAAGCGTGTCTGGGATAATATTGCGGCTCTGCATTACCAGTTGGATAAGGCTGAAGCTAAAGGACTAGCTAAGGGTAAAAAAAATAAGGCTATAGAAATCGGAAGAAACTTACTTCGTCAAAATATTGACCTTAAAATTATTTCTTCTGCCACTGGCTTATCTACTGATGAGATTAAGAAGCTTCAGAAATAACCCCTTCTTCTCGTAATATCTTATACACAGCCGCACGACTTATGCCCATTTCTCGGGCTAGAGCGATGCCTTTTACTCCATCATGCTTAAACCTTTCTATCAGCTTTTTGCGATTAATACGACGCCTGCGTCCGAATTTAATACCTTTGAGCTTAGCTTCTAGCCTTCCTTCATTGGTACGTTCTAATATTCTCAGACGCTCTGATTCTGCTACAGCAGAAAGTATAGTAATAACCATTTTACCAGTTGTTCCTTCTGTTGAGATTCCATCTTCTAGAAAACGCACACCAACTTGCATTTGATTAAACTGATTTATTAGATTTATCATGTCAGCGGTATCTCTACCTAGTCTGTCTAATTTTGTAACAAGAACTACATCTCCTTGCTCTACTCTGTCTAGAAGCTTTTGCAGACCTTCTCTTTTTGTATTATTGCCAGTAGATTTATCAGAGAGGATTCTGAACTCTTTGACACCTTCATTTACCAATTTTTGCTTTTGTATTTCCAGCGATTGTTCTGACGTAGAAACTCTTGCATATCCAAATAATCTCATTATACCAATTTATATAGTGTATTAAATCGGATAGTATACATAGCTGCTAAAATACTGTCAACTAAATATAATTATTGGAAATAATACACAGTACAAATTGGCATATAATTTTTGTCTATTATCTTATAAGTTTAAAAGCGGTAACCCATAATTGAAGTTTAAATCAAAAAACATATAGCTTACTATTCTAAATCTGATGTTCTTTTATATCTTCTATTTCTACTTGATCCTTAGCTTCAACTACTCCCTCTTGACCCAATAATTGAATGTTATGGCTGGTTAAAAGTTCCACTGAAGAATGGTGATTTATTATATCTTTTAAGATTTCTTCTTTTTGAGGGCTATTGTTGTGATCTGCTGTTGATTGTGAGTTATTAAATTTTTCAATAAGGTCAGTCTCATACTCTTCCTCTAAATCACCTACAGAGCTATTATCTTCGGCTAAATTTATTGAATATTCTTGTAGCACCTGTTCCATTTCTTTAGAAATACCATATGATTCTACGCATTCTTCTAAAATTTGTAATAAATCATATTTTTTTTCTTTTTGCTCCAAATTGTAAGTTTCAATCGGTTGAGCTAAATCATGCTGATTATAATAATAACTTAATAAGATATTCAACATATCATTATTGTTATGTTTAAAAGCAAATTTAAAGTATATACCTTCTTTATAAAAAATATTTACATCTATATTCTCATTTAAAGCAGTTGATATATTTTTTACTTTATTCCAACGGCAATAATCATATATATCAGTGTGTATAATTTTTTTCATACGTTTGTAACCTGTTTTTTAAAGTTCCATAGAAAGATTAAGATCGTTGTGTTGTTCTCCCATCAATACTCTAATATCTTCATAAAATTTATCATGAACGCTTTTTAACTCTTCGACACATGCAATATAATTTATAGGTTCATAGGGATTTGATAATAATACTTTATACTGTTCTTCATATTTTCTATATACTTCTGATTTTTGTTCATTATTAATAGCTAAACAATGTTTAAATAGCTTTTGTGTTCTATCTACTAATAGTTCAAAGTTTTTTCTAATAAAAGATTGAGTTGCTTGTTTTATTCTAACTGGAGCATCTAAATCAATAATATTATTATTAACTTCAGGATTATTTGTAATTTCTTGAACAATATTCATATTTAAAACATTAGCAATATCAACATCCTCTTGTGAATTACACCCAAAATTTATTTTCACAGCTATATCTATGCAATCTCTATACTGTATAGACAGAGACCCAATACCTTCTTTTAATCCTTTTATTGTTTCTGGTTTGTATATTTGTTTATTATCATAAGAAGATGTTATAAAACCAAGCTTTTCATGTTTTATATGATTAAAATTTTGAATATTAGCTAAATGAGAACTAAAACGGAAATTACTAGGATCTATAACTACTATTTCATGTTTTCCTTCAAAAACAGGTCTTTTATATAAAACCACTGTATGAGTTTCAATATTACCTTCTTTATCTAGTTTTATTTCTCCATTTGTTCTTGCAAAAATATCAGTTAGTACAGCTTTTTTATCAATGTTATTAAGAAGATCATTAATAGATATATTTAATAAATCTTTTTCTAAAGGATTCAATTCTATTTTACTTACTCCTAATTTAAATTTATCAGTTTTCCCTGACATACTAAGTTTTTCTTTATTGCCTAGAAAAGATTGAAAGTCCTTATTTTCAGAAAATTTAAATCCTTTGATGTTAAGGTCTCT
>JACKZZ010002709.1_pt1 | contig 25347 bp, 28 predicted proteins | sample 8027871 | NCBI WGS metagenome assembly JACKZZ01 (sample SAMN15724774, study PRJNA655200) | protist metagenome | isolation source: fluorescence activated cell sorting (FACS) single amplified genomes of... | place: USA: West Boothbay Harbor, Gulf of Maine | collected 2000-07-19 | reverse complement strand
CTAGAGCCTGAAAATATGGTTATAATTGAAATAGATAGAATAAAGGATATAAAGTAATGACGAAGATACTAATTCAAAGCGATGGACTACACGCACATTACTATCAGAGAATGGCATGGGCAAATGGATTTACTGCACTTGGGCATCAAGTAGCCTTTTGGGATATGTCAACATGTAGTGCTTTTGACGTTTTTGACAGTTTTGAGCCTTATCTGTTCTTGGGTCAATCTTACAATCTCGATGCGTCTATAGTTAAATGTATCAAAGAGCGTCCCCACTTAAAAGTAGGACTTCGAGTGGGAGATTTCAAGAACGACAATCCTCACATCCTATCAATTGGAAGAAAAGAAAAAGACACCCTGTTAGAACTTCAAGAATCAACTGGTCAGGTTAAGTTTGTTCACATTCACTATACGCCAGAGGGAGTAGAACAAACTCACTCTGAATACGGACAGTACGGACTAAATCCTGTTTCTTTGATGATGTGTGCAGACTTGCAATCCTACTACCATTCCAGCTATGACCCCGCCCTTGCGTGCGACATTGGGTTTGTGGGAGGGTTTTGGCCTTACAAGGGTCAAGTCATCACGCCCTACCTTTTTCCTTTGTTAGAAGAGAGTAAGGGCTACAACGTAAAGATTTTTGGCAATCAACCGTGGAGAGTCAACCAATACTGCGGGACTATTAAAGACGACAAGACAAAAGACTTACTTGCCTCTGCTAACGTCTGTCCGAATCTTTCCGAACCTCATGCACAGGAGTTTGGTTTTGATGTAAATGAAAGAATATTTAAAATATTGTGTGCTGGAGGGTTTTGTGTTAGTGATAATGTAGAGGGATATAAGATGTTTGGAGATGGGATTGCTATAGCCGACTCTCCAAAAGACTTTCACGAAAAGATTGAATACTACACGCGGGACAGTGCGGGTCATATTGAAAGCGACATTAGGGCTAGAATGGGTCACGAGTTTGTTATGAAAAAACACACAAACATTCATAGAGCCGCAGAAGTTCTTAGTCATTTTGGGCTGACTGTTCCTAGCGATCTTGATAAAGTTATAAAAGGAGTTATTGGTGAGTAAAGTATTAGTAACTGGGGCAAATGGGTTTTTGGGCAAATCTGTTTGTAGAGCTTTAGCAAACGCCCATCATGATGTGATTCCACTCAATGGCAAGAGAGAGTTTGACTTAACAGACAAGAAGCAAGTGTTTCATGCTCTTACCTCAACAAAGCCAGAAAAGGTTATCCACCTAGCTGCAACTTGTGGAGGAATTGGAATCAATCAGAAGCAGCCCGGAAAGTTTTTATACGACAACCTAGCTATGGGCATGAACCTTATCGAAGGATGTAGGCAGTATGGAACAGAAAAGTTTGTAATGCTCGGTACTGTTTGTGCCTACCCTAAATTCACACCCGTTCCTTTCAAAGAAAGCGATCTGTGGAATGGTTACCCAGAGGAAACCAATGCACCATACGGAATCGCCAAGAAAACCCTGATGGAAATGCTTACTGCATACAAAAGCCAATACGGGTTTAACTCTTGTAATTTGATTCCGGTTAATATGTATGGAGAGTATGACAACTTCCACCCAAGAAGTAGCCACGTTATTCCTGCTCTAATTCTAAAAATTGCAAAAGCAATGGATACAATGGTAGACCCAGAGATCACAATTTGGGGCGATGGAACTGCTAGTAGAGAATTTTTGTACGCATCTGATTGTGCTAATGCAATCGTTAAGGCTATGGAAGTAGAAACATCTCCTGATCCAATCAATCTTGGAACGGGGCAAGAAATATCTATCTCAGACTTAGTAAACAAGATAGCACAAATTATGGGCTACAAAGGATTGATTTCATTTGACAACTCGAAGCCAAACGGCCAACCTAGAAGGTGTTTAGATGTAAGTTTAGCAAAAGAAAAACTTGAATGGCAAGCTGATACCCCATTGGACTTAGGGCTGGTTCACACAATTGAATGGTTTTACGCACATAAGGGAAGATTAAGTGATTACTACGATTATATTTAGCAAAGACAGACCTTTGCAACTCGACCTGTGTTTGAAGTCTATAAAGAAAAACCTTGTGGGTTCGGACGGCACTAGATGCCTTATGACTATAACTGTAATAGAAAACTACTCAGAAAAATACAGAAGTAGTCTTGAAACTTTAAAGTCTGAACATTTAGACGTTGACTTTATCAAGCAATCCGATAAAAATCTGTTTAAGTGTATATGGACTTATTTAAGCACTAAGCGAAATGATTTTCCTGTGACTTTTTTTACTGATGACGGAATTCTATTTAAAAAAATAGACGTAAGAAAAATTAATCAAGTTATGAAAAATCCTAACGTTGTAACATATTCAATGCGTATGGGAACCAATATCAACAGAAGGGATCATGAAGGGCGTTCTTTTGCAGACCCTTTGCGTGGTGATGCGGCAAGAATAGATGAGAATCTAGGCAATCTCTATTGGAATAAAACCTCTCATTACTACGGATCTTACTGGTCTTATTCTCACTCTGTTGATGGTCATACTTTTAGACATGACGACATTTTTGACTGGACTGAAACATTGGCTACTCTATCCCGTAACAAAAAAATAAAATGTAAAACTCCAAACGACTACGAGTCTGCGTTGCAAATGTTTTGGGCTTTGAGCGGGTCTTTAATGGGTAGTCCTGTGCATAGCTGTTATGTAAACAGTCCGAACAATAGAGTGTCTAGCAACTTTGAATCAAACATGTCGGGAGAACTGCACGACTACTCGCCAGACTATCTGCTAAGAAAATACATGAGTGGCGGTAGGATAGATTTAAATAGTTTAGAATTGGATAACATAAACTGCCCACACACAGAAATTGACATTTTACAAGGATGCAAGCAATATGATTTTTAATATTCAAGAAATAAATAAATTAGTTCCTATAACCGGAGTTATACACGTTGGTGGTTTTAGGGGTGAAGAGCTTCCTATGTATCGCTCTATTGGAGTTAAAGACACATTTATGTTTGAGCCTCAGAAAAAACTATACGACATAATCAAACTTCAAACGCTTCCAACTGAAACTGTTTACAATGTCGCACTAGGTTGTGATCGAGGCAAAATGGAATTAAATATATCTCACAGACTCGGAGGCATAGAGAATGGAGACAGAGCGTCAAGCTCTTTGCTAAAGCCAAAGATACATTTAACAGAGCATCCAGAAGTTACTTTCACGCACACTGAGACGGTAGAGGTTTGCGTTTTAGATGACTACAACCTGCAAGCAAACTTTATGAACATTGATGTTCAGGGCTACGAACTTAACGTATTAAAAGGTTCTGAGAAAACTCTTTCAAATGTAGATGCGTTGGTGGTTGAAGTTAATCGAGACGAAGTTTACGAGGGGTGTTGTCAAATTGACGACATTGATAATTTTTTAAGTCAAAGAGGTTTCCGAAGAGCGGCTGTTGTTTGGCAATCTAAAAGTTGGGGGGACGCATTATATGCACGTTGATGGAATAAGCATTGTAACAGGAACATTAAATCGAATCAAATACCTAAAAGATTTGATTAACAACACAGTCAACTCTTGGCCTCTAGGTGATGGGCAAGATATTGAATTAGTGCTTGTCGATGGGGGAAGTACAGACGGAACCATAGAATATATTAAGGGTTTGAACCATCCCAAAATTAAATTGATTGAAGTTGGGGAAAGAAGTTCTTATCCACACTACATGAACTTGGGTGTAAAAAACGCTAGTTATGAACTTGTCTGCCAATGGAATGACGATGTTCTTCTTTACAATGGATGGCAAGATGTGTTCAAAGAAATTGATGATGAACACGATGCTTATCTTTTCAACTGGAAAGAGGGAGACAAGCAATCTGTGAAATGCCCAAATTGGCTGAATTGCTCTAGAATTAGGGATAATAATTGGATTATTATAAACAACGCTCAACATCAATACCCTCAATCAGCGGGAGAGCAGAGGGGCGAAATATGTATGAATTACGGAATATACAAAAAAGATGTTTTCAGGAAGTATGGTTTGTACAACCCCTCCTATCAGTATTATTGTGCAGATGGGGAGATGGCATCCAGAGCGTTTTACCAAGGTGCAAAATTTAAAACATGCCTAGATATAAAAGTTTGTGTGCTTCCCGCAGATAAAAGAGCTATAATGTTAGGAGCGGATGTTCAGCTTTACAATCGTCACTGGACGTGGCTGCACGAATTGCACAATCATCATTTGACAAATGAAGAAAATAAAAAACATATACATCATAAGTTCATTTCCGAAGGAGGGTTTTTTCTATGAAAATAATATCGTTTACTCTGTACGGAGATGACAAAAAATATACACATGGAATGGTTGACAATATGAGTCTCGCAAAAACATTCTACCCAGACTGGAAAGTTTTTATTTACCATGACGATTCAGTTCCTAATTATGTCCTGCGAAATCTTAGAGATAAAGGTGCAACCCTTGTGGATGTTACTGGATGTAAAATTCTAGCGGCAATGTGGAGATTTCTGGCGGCAGACGAGCCTTGTGAAAGATTTATAGTTCGCGATGCTGACTCCCGACTAAGTGCTAGAGAAGCTGCTGCCGTCAAAGAATGGGAGGATGAAGATAAGATGGTTCACATCATGCGTGATCATCCTCATCACGGATACAGAATAATGGGAGGCATGTGGGGAGCAAAATCATCCATCTCCAATATTTTTGAAGGAACCATTCGAGAAGAAATGATAAAATATTCAGGAAGTCCCGATTGCGACAATTATACAGTTAGAGAAACTTGGTGGATGCAAGACCAATACTTTTTGGCTGAAAGAATTTATCTGCAAATTGACTGCGTGGATGATGCGACTATTCACGCTGGTAGAGACTACATGAGCAAGGTAACTACTTGGAAAAACGAACCATTCGCTAAAGATTTTCCAACCAAAAGATCTGAAAATAAGCATTTTGTAGGAGAGATTTTTACATACGGAGAGCTTGGAGAAATGCAAAGAGCTTACCAGTGGAAAGAGTTGTAAAACTAAAATTTAATAAAGGGGCAGGTCTTAATGTTTGACGATGACAACAAAGAAGATGATAACAACGAAGAAAGAGAACTAATCAAAGGTGTTTCGGATTTAGTTCCCAAAAGTTTTACACCCAAAATTTGGGGGTATGAGCAGGTTATAGACGACACTCCATATTACCAAATGAAAACAAGTTTCATCACCTCTTCAGGTAGTTCTTCTGCACATTACCACAAAGATCGAGTAGAAACGATATACATCACAAAGGGAGGCATGAGCCTTAGTATTGGTAAACCCAAGGATGAATCTCTGTGGCTAAGCATGAACAAGTATGAAAACAATCATCCAAACCTTAGTGATGCGGAGCTTCGAAAACTTATTCCATTAGAAGATCAATGGGATTGGAAAACCATATTGTTAACCGAAGGAATGAGGTACAGAATCAATCCTTTCGAACTTCATTGGTTAATGGGCAACTTTATACTTTCTCCAAGTGGTTGTTATTACACAGAAGTGAGCAATATTCACTACGAAAAAGATATATACAGAATTGTTTCTAGCACTTGCGATCTAGATTTAACAAAGGAATAATAAAATGAAAAATAAGATCAATATCGCCGCAGTTGTAAAAAAACTAGATTTTTCCGATAACTGCTTTTATATGACAAAAGAATTTAACAAAGCTCTAGAAATCACTGATCTAATGATTTCGACCTCTCTGTTTTTTTCCACCCCTTCATCAGAACCTCTTCCTGTTAGATCATGCTTTTCACATCAGTTTTCTCACTACCTTGCAAGCTATAGCGGTATGGCTATTGCTACAAATATCAAGGATGTTGACTCCATTTTAAAAATAGCGGGTGGTGCAAGTGTCTACTTGTATCTTTGGAACCTTCCTTGGAATTATAGAAATATTGACTTTGAAAGCTCAGTAAAAGTCATGAGAGATCCGAGAGTAAAAATTATAGCACGTTCAAAGTCTCACTATCAAGCAATTGAAAATTTTTGCAACAAGGAACCCGTGGCAATCATAGATAACTGGGATATAGAAAAACTTTCTGAACTTTACAGAAATTCGTAACAATATTCATTGGAAACTACGTAAATTTGCGTATAACAATGTACACTCTTAAGACATAAAGGAAGACAAAGATGGAAACGATTAAGTTTAACGGAACAGAGTATCCCGCTTTTCAAGCCAGTGGAAACTTTACTAGATTTGCAGAGCCTTACGCTAAAGAACTTTGCAAAGCTTTACCTAGTGACCCACAGGGTTTTGATATAGGTTGCAACAGACCTGAGTGGGCTTTTCCAAACTCTACAATGATTGACACAGTTCTTGATGATAATTGGGATGCCTTCAACCTTCCATATAAAGAGGCTCCCTATGTTTTTTCTAGCCACTGTCTAGAACACATACCTTATTGGCTTGAGGCGTTAGAGTATTGGACAAGCTGTCTTAGAGATGGTGGAACTTTGTTCTTGTATCTACCTAGCTACTCACAAGAATACTGGAGACCTTGGAACAATAGAAAGCATAAGAACATATTTACCCCTGAAATTATCAAAGATGCTTTGCTAGCACTTGGTTATAAAAATGTGTTTGTAGGCGAAGCTGATTTAAACAACTCGTTTATGGCGGCAGGTGAAAAATGCGGATAGTAATTACAGGAGAGGCTTGTTTTGACGTTTTTATATACGGCGATTGCGAAAGGCTTTGCCCAGAGGGGCCGGTTCCAGTGTTCACCCCGCAAGAACAATATCGTTATAACGGCATGGCTGCAAATACTCGCACTAATATGAGCAATATATGTAGTGATGACGATGACCTTTATGGCTGGTTTAATGACCAGAGGGCGACAAAAACTAGATACGTAGACAAGGCCAGTAATCAAATTTTACTAAGAATAGATGAGAATGATGAGTGCGAACCTATACCTAAGTATACAAGAGAACTCTTTGATGGTAGCGACTCTCTCGGGGTAAATGTTACAAGCATAGACCTTCTTGTGGTTTCTGACTACGACAAAGGGTTTCTAACTGATCAAGATTTGATTGACATAACCGACCAATCAAAACTATCAATACTTGACACCAAAAGAAAACTGAATCAAGCAATAATTGACGCTTACGAATTTATAAAATTAAACTCGGTAGAGTTTGATAGAAACATAGAGTTGTTAAGATCGAACAACAATATAGAAAAGGTCATTGTAACAGCGGGAGCTAAAGGCGTTAAATATATGGATGTCGTATACCCGCCACCAGTAGTACGTCAAACCTTTGATGTTTCTGGTGCTGGAGATGTATTTACAGCGGGTTTCGCGTATTCTTTTGCCACAAGTGGCAATATTGTTGACTCAATAAATAAAGCACAAGATTTTTGTTCACATACAATTCAAAAAAGAGGAACTTGCGTTTATGAAAAAGATATGGGTTAATGGATGTTTTGACGTTCTGCATCTTGGGCATGTAAGAATGTTAGAGTTTGCAAAGTCCCTTGGTGGGAACCTAGTGGTTGGCATTGACAGTGACACCAGAGTTTCGGAACTCAAGGGTGAAGATAGACCTATTAATGACCAATTAAGCAGGTCAGAATTTCTGGTTGCTTTGAAGTCTGTTGATAGCGTGGTTGTATTCGACTCTAAGCGTGAAATGAGAAAATTATTAAAAACCCATCGCATAACCGACATGGTTATCGGAGAAGAATACAGAGGGAAAGAAATAACAGGATCAGACTTGGTTGATAGAATTCACTTCTTCCCGAAGGTTGGAAATCTTTCCACAACCAACATCTTAAACAACTTGCTAGGAATTGATGAGCAAACCTAAAGTTTCTATTATAACTTCTGTATATAAAGCAGACTTATTTATAGACCAATTACTAGAAAACGTGGTGTCACAAACATGTTTTGATCGGTGTGAGTGGATAATAATACAACCCAAAGGGGATGGTTTTTCTAAACAAGTAGATGAATCCATAAAAATATATCAAGAGAAATACTCCAATATATTGTACAGTTATTTAGAAACAGATCCTTATGTGTATGCGGTTTGGAATAATGCAATTATTGAATCATCGGGAGATTTTATAACAAACTGGAATTGTGACGATAGAAGATATCCAAACTCACTGCAAAAACAGATTGATTTTTTTGAAGAAAACCCAAACATAGACTTAATTTACAACGATCAATTTTGGCATAGAGAGCCAAACTGGATACCTTGGGATAAACGTTATAAAGACATAGAACCCTATCCCATTGTACATACGATAAACTACACCAACCAAAAGAAGCCAAAATATTCACGACTAGCCATGAGAGAAAACTTACCTCATAACGATCCAATTTGGAGGTCAAGTCTACATAAAAAAAATGGTTATTTTAGAGAGGATACAATTACTGTAGCCGATCATGAATTCTGGCTTAGGTGTATTAAGAACGGAGCGACGTTCGAAAAAATAGAAAGTGTAATAGGCATATACTACTACAACGAAAATGGCATATCAACAAAACAAGAGAATATAACAAAAATTCAAATGGAGTATGAAAAAATTATCACTCCCCTGCTAGAAGGATTCAATAAATGAAAAAAAACAAAGTCAAAACAGTTCCTAAAAGTTGGGGCAGAGAGGTATGGATAGAAAACAACGATGATTACTGCTGTAAAATCCTTACGGTTAAGAAAAACAAAAGATGTTCTATCCACTACCATAAAAATAAAAAAGAAACATTTTTAGTAAACAAAGGTTGCTTGAGAATACTATGTCAAAAATCCAAAGCTATGGATTATGGTAATAACTGGAAGCGTCTTTCGGATGCGGTAAAGCAAATTAAAAATACATCTAAACCTGCCTCTTTTGATCTGCTTGCGGAGACAGGGCTTTTTGAAGAATTTATTTTAAACGAAGGCGAAAGTTTAACTCTCGAACAGTTTACTTTGCACACTTTTACCGCATACGATTGCGAGTATTGCGAATTTATAGAAACTTCCACACATCACAAAGACAGCGATTCTTACAGGATTCACGTATGATTAAAAAAGCATTGTTTGTAGGACATTTAGGTTTAGGAGATCATGTTATACTTCATGGTGCGGTCAAACATTTTTCCAACATCTACTCATCTATAGAGATTCCCGTCAAACACCATAACCAAAAATCTTTAGATTTTATGTTAAAAAATTTACCAAATGTTCATACAATAGGAATTGCGGACGAAAACGAGCTAGGTAGACTTTTACCCCCGCATTTAGGTTCAGTAGATATAATTACCTCGGGCTATCGCAATGTAGATTCGTGGAACGTGCTAACCTTTGAAAACCGATACATTTTCGATCAACATTTTTACACGCAACTCGGCTTAGATTTTCAGTTGTCATTTGATTGGGACGTGCCGGATGGAGAAAATTCGCAACAAATTATATCAATGCTTGATCCTAAGTGCGACTTTTGTTTTGTTCACGACGATCCATCAAGAGGTTACAACATCAAGCTAGACACAAATTTAACAGTGGTGAAAAACTCAGTGCGAGCCGACACATTTTTTGACTACTTAGGATTAGTCAGGAAAGCTAAAGAAGTTCACTGTATGGATAGCTCTTTAGCCCTAATTATAGACAGGTCAAACATTCCGGCCACAAATCCTGATTCGACTCAAAAGCTTTTTTTACACAGATATTTAAGAGCATCGGAAGGGGCTGCAACATACCAAAAAAACTGGAAAATGATACACAAACAAAACTAAAAGGAGACGATTATGACAAACCTTAATGATTCATACGTAATTAAAAAATACTCAGAAGGATTTAGCACAATAGCTATTGCCAAGGAGTTGGGAACTTATCCCAAGAAAATTGAAAGGATTCTAAAAAAGAATGGGCAGAAAATGAGAACCCGTTCTGAATCTCAAGCCTTGGCTATTAAAGAGGGACGCTCATCCCATCCAACAAAAGGTAAAGTTAGAAGCGAAGAAGATAAGTTAAAAATTAGCTTAGGGGTCGAAAAGGCTTGGGCAAACATGGACGAGGATAAAAAGGAAAAATTCTGCCAATCTGCCAAAGATAGATGGGATGGAATGGGTGAAGAAAAAAAGAGAGAAATGCAGGAAAAAGCTGGTAGAGCTTTAAGATTGGCTTGCCTAGAAGGTTCAAAACAAGAGAAATTTCTACAGCAAAAATTAATCGACGAGGGCTACGAGGTGAAAATGCACGTAAAAGGATTAATTCAAGGTAAGTTTGAAATTGATTTGCTTTTGCCTGAGTTAAACACTATAATAGAGGTGGATGGGCCACAACACTTTCTTCCCATCTTCGGACAGGATAAACTTAATGAAACCATCCGTATGGACGGCATTAAGAACGGACTTTTAGTTAGTCGTGGTTTTTGCGTGATACGAATCAAGTATATTGCTAAAAACATGAACAAAAGAATAGAGCGAGACTTATGGAGTCTGGTTTCTAACGCTGTTCGCGATGTGGCTAAAAGCTTTCCACCAGAAGGAAAAAGATTAATCGAAATCGAAATTAAGTAAAGGAAAAACAATGGACGATAGTATTTTTGATGTAGACAGTGTAAAACAAGAGATTGCAAAAGAAGAGGTTATCGAGCAAGCACAGAGCAGCGGTGACTATGGGCCAATCTACGGCTCGGAGGACTGGGCCGATTTTGTTATGTCTCAATTTCAAAAAGGGGAAGTGTTTGACAATGACGGTTTAACTACCGTTAGTTGTGCAGGACTTAGAAGAGTGGCTCAAAAACTACTTGGATCAATCGTTGTGAGTGAACCCTCTCATGTGTTTCCAGCATCAGGAGAGGGTGCAGGAAGAGCTACTGTTGCTTGGAGGGTAGTGATTGACTGGATGGGTTCTGGTCAACTAAGAACCTTTGGAGATGTCGCAGGTGTTTGGTATGGTAACACAGACCCTATGTTTGCAGACTATCCAGAAGCAACTGCCGCGACAAGAGCAGAGGGACGGGCGTTAAGGAAGGCTTTAGGAGTGAAATGCGTTTCATCTGAAGAAGTTCCAAGAAACAGGGATCAAGTCAAACAAATTAAAGATCAAAGGATGTCGGTCAGCCAAGGAAAGGCGAAGGAAGGAAACTGGGAAGGGGATTCTATGATTAGTGATTTCCAAATTAACTTTATTCACAGCAAGTGTAAGCAGTTAGATATGGATGTTGCCTATTTTATGAATATGGATTCAGACAACAATCTTCTAGCTCCACTTAAATCCCCAAAAGCTTTTACTAAAAGTGAAGCAGTTGAAATTCTAAAGAGACTAAATCACTTTCAACAAAACCGAGATGAAATAGACAGAGATAAAATCAAACCTTATTCAGAGTAAATTCAACAGGAGAATTAAATGAAAATCAGATACACAGAAGGCAAACTTTCAGTAGAGCTTGAGGGAGACACTCAAAAGGCACTTTTCAAGCAGTTATCGGAGTTCCAAGAAGTCTTTGGAAATCACAGATGCCAAAAATGCCAAAGTGATTCTACACGCTTTGTTGTTAGAGACAATGGAGGCAATGAGTACCACGAACTTAGATGTACTGAATGCCACGCTAGACTTTCCTTTGGAGCTAATCGTCAAGGTGGAACTTTGTTCCCCAAAAGAAAAGATGAGAGCGGATGGCTACCGAATGGTGGATGGGTAAAATATAACAAGGATACAGGTAAAAATGAATAATAAAATATCATGCTTTTCTGACATAAAAACCCTTTCGGAAATAGATGATCAGTTTGTTGTAGGTGTTTCCGTTTTTAACAAAAAAACGGGCAAGGTGGACACCTTCGCCTTGTCTAATAAGTTTCCTTATCAGGATATCAATTTAGCAAGAGAGCGAATTTCAGATTGCCTGAAGGACGTTTATATTAAGTCTTACAAAAAAGAAACGTCCAAAAAAAATACAAAATAAGAGGTTGATATGAATTTAATCGCATGTATAACCTGTTATGATGGGGACGTAGACCTCTTGCAGAGGTCTTTGTCTTACCTTGACAATCAGGAAGAAAAACCAGACTGTATAGTGTGCTGCGTCAGCGGCTCTGAGGAAGCACACGCTAAATGTATAAATGAGTTGGAAAAACATAGTTATGACAACTTTAATGCCGTATTCTACAGCCCCGAAAGAAAAAAGCCGGGCGGAGCAAGGAATATGCTTATTGATAACGTATCAGATTATCATATAGATGACGTTGTTGTGTTTTGCGATGTTGACGATCTGATTCATCCAGCTAAATTCAAGGTGGTAAGACAGATATTCTCTGAGTGTAGTTATGTAGACGCTTGCATTCACGACTATCAATCAGTGCCTAGAAATGTAGTGCCAAGCGAAGTTGTATGGGACAAAGTTGAACACGGTTCTCAATACTCTGTTGGTCTTGTTACTGAGCATGAAGAGGGAAGTTTTAGCAACGTAAAGTCTCCATTGAACAAGCCCATCCATCACGGTCATATGTCTTGCAAACTTTCTGTTTTAGAAATACATAGGTATGACGAAACGATGTCTCTTGGAGAAGATGGCATGTTCTGTAGATCTATAGTAGATGATCCAAGATTTAACCTATATCACTTAGACCTTGAGTTAATAGCCTACCTTTCGTAAAGGAATACAATGAAGAAAATTTTAATAGAGATATCACCAGCCGAATTTTTAGATAGACTTTCTATTATAAATATCAAGCTGAAAAATATTAAAAACCCAAAAATGGAAGTCAGAATTAAGAAAGCTAAGGCTGATTTATTTTCTGGAAACTTAGAACAATTTAACATTATGAATGATGACATTTACGTTAGGAAGATGTACCTTGCTCTACAAGAAGTCAATAAAGAGATATGGGTTCTTGAAGATATTGTAAGAAGCCAAGAACTGGTAAAAAGGTATGGTGGTAGCTTGGAAAAGGGTGGTAGCTTGGAAACATACCGAAGCATAACCTCGCTAAACGAATCTAAGGAAGCGATAAAGTCTAAAATAGACTCGCATTTAAAGTCATGATAATAGCTACAGAATTTTACATGCCTAAAAGCGAAGCTAGGCTAGATGAAATAGTCGAAGCAATAAGTCGCAATGATGATGTTGCAGACAAGTTACTGCTGTTTATTAACTCTAATGAACAGGAGTCTGTTTCCTTTGCTAAAAAGTATTTAAACTTCAAAAACGTATACCAAATCCACAATCCCAAAAGACAAACGTTTGGATCAATATTTAGATCAACTCGGGGAGAAGGTATTGTTGCTGTGTGCAATAACGACATTTCTTTTACCCAAGAAGCGGTTGATATTATCAATAACGACGACATGGAGAATAAATTTCTTTGTCTTACCCGATGGGATAAGGGACAATTGAAGATGCCTGCCACATCTAGAAAGTTTTCTCAAGACGCTTGGGTTTTTAAATATCCGTTTATGAACAAGCAAATGATTGACACTTCAGATTTTTATTTCGGACTTCCGGGTTGTGATAATAGGATTGCATTTAACGCTGTTGTTTCGGGTATGAATGTTCTGAACCCTTGCGAAATAGTTCGCATAAATCATCATCACGAATCGGATGAAAGGAACTATGAAAGAAACTCTAGAGGAACACCAGCAAGGTCGGCTAAGATAGGACAGCCATCGTTGTATATGAACGTGGCGGCATCAAACAGTATGAAGTATAACCCAGACAACCTCTTGTACAAACGTCAACAGTCTTGGAAGCACGATGTTTACCGAGGGAAGGATGCTATAAAAGAGGCTTATCATGAATTTTTTGAGTAATTCTGAAACTTAGTATCAGAATAGAAGTCTCCATCTCTGTTGATTACCTGCCAACCATTGTCATATTCATCATTTATATAACGGCTAGTAAACACGTTTTTAAGCCAGTTACCTCTAACGTGGTAATAATACTTTGGTTGATCAAGCCTCATGGATTTTAAAAAGTGTAGCCATCCAGTGTCAACAGTGTAGATCTCTTTGGCTCTTTCAACCACTGTCATCCAGTCCCAAATGTGATATTTGTGAAATAGATCCTGTCTGTAATGAGGTTTGAATACAGTAAGATTGGTTTTTGGCTTTAAGTTGAATTTAGGAAGCCTTCCTTGGTCTACACACAAAGCATAGTCTAAAGGTAGCTGTAACTCTTTGAATAACTTGGCCTCTCGTTGCCTATCTCTTTCTACATAAAAGTGTTCATGTCTGGCAGAATAAGGTGCTCGATGTGCGGCGTAGAAAAGTTCATTCCAACAGTCTTTTTCAGGATCTAGGCCGCATCCAATCATAGCTTGAGGCCACCTTCTAGATTCCCAGCAGAACACCCTTTTATCTGAGTAGGGAAATTTTCTTGATAGCTTTCTTATTTTTTTTCTTAGAGAGGGGAAACAATGAACTATAGGTTCGCCATGAACTGTGATTTTAGGCTCGTCTTGATACATTCTTTTTATATTCATGTATTTATTATGTTCTGCAATACACAACAGGTCAACATGTTCTACATCTTCTTGTGCGGCAATATATCGTGTCGCCCCGTTCATCAGAATATAATCGCCAAGTCCGCAATTATTTGCTAGTAAAACCTTCATAAATCAACCTCCCCATGATGTCCTTATCCAATTTGTTAAAGGTGCAGTTTGCCCTATCGCTGGAGACCTTACGAAGTAAACATCGTTACTATTTATAATCCCCGCAGTGTAAGCCAATCCGCTTTTACTCATTACTAAAACCTTAGCACTAGCCATATTGTGAAAGGTTGACTTAAGACAGTTTTTTTGATCTGCGATCCAATCAGTTGCTAAATGAAAACTAAGTCTGGCAATCAAGTCTCTGCTCCAACCAGTAATAATCGAATTAAACCGGCAAGGGTCTCCCTCTGAATATATAGCTATCCTGTAATGACTGGGATATCTATCTGCTACCCAAGGTATAACTCTGTTGTACCAGCTATTGGTAATAAATCTTCTTCTTCTGTCTCCAGTTCTATGCCTACCAACATCTCCTCTTCTTATATGCACAACAATTTCTTCTGGATTAAGATCCGGTTTTGGAGTCGAGTAGTAGTAAGACCGAATAAGATCCAGCGTGGGTGTGTTATAAAAACATGTTGGGTTTTTAAAAACTTTGGTTACATAATTTGTTTTAACGTGCAGCTTTCTACTTTCAATCCCTGACGAGATCCCAATAAAGTGGTTTAGCTCATTTGTTTTTTCTGGAGACTCCCAGCCATGAGAAACCGCACGCATGGGAGTATGACAATATCTATAATTACTCCTGTTATGACAAAAGGCAACACCCGATAGTATGGCGTTGTATTGACAACCAAAACCATCGGATCTGCCTTTTATTGTAAGATTCCGCATACCCATTTTGATTATAGGTATTCCAGAGACATATACAGTCCATACTCCTCTTTAGATCCTGTAGATAGAGGGCTTGCAGAAATAGCAAGTGACCAAGTGTGATGAGTATCAACACCAGTTCCTCCATAATTCAAAATCTTGTTTGCCGAACCATCGCCAAAGTTTTGAGCAGTATTACCGAAGAACGTTGTTTGATTACCTGTGGTAGTGATATACTGAGTCCACTTAGGCCAAATCATGCCTGTTCCACTTACAGCTTCTGAACCTTGAAGTTGCTTACCTCCAGAACCAGGACTATCCATTAGAGGAACAACAATACCAGTTCCTCCAACTGTTTCGTAAGATCCTGCAACTCCAGCGGATGCTAGACTAGCATCTCCGTTAACTACCGTATCGGTGTCTTTACCGTTGTAAAAAGTAATAGCACTACTGTTCACAAAATAGTTTTTAGTAACCAGTTCGGAAGGCCAAGCCTCGCCCCACCATAGAGCGTCACCACTTCCAATGGCATCGGACGTAGTTCCAACAGCACCTTGATTGCTGAAAGTACTACCATCATAGTTGATGATTTCGGCCATTTTAGTGTTAACACCGCTTGCTGGGCGATTGATATTTGCTCTGTCGTAAATTCTAACTTGACAATTTTGAACAGTAACAGGAACCGAGTGACCAAATTCGATGCCTAAAGTTCCCTGCATTGACTTAATTCCTGAAAGACCAATGTCAACAGGTGTTCCGAATGAACCGCCAAGATTAGCTCTTCCGCTAGGGAAAGTGTCAGCAACGTACTTGACGTTGTTTGTTTCATCTTCGTAAACGCTTCCGTCTGCGTTGGCAACTCTGGTTACACCTTGATACGCACCAATCTGAACAGAGGAACCGGCAGTAGCACCGTAGAAAGCCAAACCTGAACCTGATAATGTAGGTAAAGCAGCTTCACCGTTAGCTTGCTTTAGTAATTGAAATTTAATTTCTGCCATTGAATATCTCCTTGGGAGTTTAAAGTCTTATATTAATTATACACATAAACGAGTTTTTTATTGAATATTTGTGCTCCTACGGGGTAGGAACGTCTGGGTTTTCAGGAGTTCCATCTTCACCACCCTCCTCTGTCGGAGGCTCTCCACTTTCGCAGTCAAGACAATCAGGCGGTGGATTGATTCCCCCCACTGGACAACCAACCCAAATGGGAATCCATTCGTAGTTAATTCTTACAGCTACGCAAAAAATAGCATTTTCAGCGGCATCCTCTTCTAAGCTAGGGTCTCTATTTTGAACACGAACCGTTTCCTGAAGGTCGCAAGTTGAGAGTTCTGAATCATTTTTTCTAAAAACCTTCATAATAAACGTGGTAGGATCGCAAGGACTATCTGGAGCAGATATACCTCCTGAGACAACACCGCATATAATCTGTGCTCCACCTTGCCAAACCTTTCTTTCATCATCCCACTGAAGGTTGACTGGGCCAGACTTCCAAGCGGTTCTATCTCCTGCCGCTTCTTGGTCTAAAGTAAACGGGCTATCGGAAGATCTTGGAACCGGCCTGTCGGCAATATCAGTTCCAAAGCCGGACAAAATAAGCGGGCCTCTTAAACCAACTACTGCCGCAGAATTAATATCTGCTCTTGATTCACTCTTTCTGATATTTAGATCTGTCCCTTCACCAATGGCTGGAACACCATCGTTGTTCATCATCTGAAAGTCAGACTTAGCTAACCATGAACCGCCAGAGTCACCTAAAAACTGAGAGAAATAAGGATCTAACTCACTTCTTGTTGGGCCGACAAAGCCTCCGTTTAAAGCTCCGTATGGCCCAGTTTCATCAGAACCCCCTTCTGGAACTTGAAATGCAAAGTCTATGCCAGTGCCTCCACCCTTGCGAACCACAACCGGAGAAAGTATTTGTTCAGTGGAAGAAACCGCCATGTCTTGCGGCTGCTCTCCAACTTGACCTGCTATAGTAGAAAGATCTCCTACTTGACCCGAAACATCAGTTCCCATTTATAACTCCTTTGTTATAATAATCCATTAATTAAACCCTCCAAAATCAGAAGAACCCACATTACCATCAGTAGTTCCTCCACCGGGCTTACCCATCCCGTCCTTTTCAACATCTTTATCCTTCTTTGCCAAGATAGACCAGCCACTTGTGTCTGTTTGCTGAAACCTTTTAGCCAAATCACTAAAATCTGTTTTCTCAAACTTAAATGCTGGAAACGGTCGCTTCTCAATCTTATCTCTGTATTTTTGAGCGTATGCGAACGAGTTTTTGTTGACCTTGGCAATTCTGTCAACATTGTACTTTGCCAACTTTCCAAAGTTAGGAGTGTAAGTATTGAACTTATAAGTAGTCTTAACTCCAGAGGTGCTAACATTTATACTCAGATCACTGACAAATGGGCCAGAAGCAGCAAATCTTTCCCCAAGACTTCCTGCTGGAGCACCAACGACTTCTATATATCCGCTTTCAAGCTCGGTCATTGCACCAGCACCAGTAGTGGCAGAAATACCGCCTATAACGTTTAAGGCTGCATAACCACCGTAGGTCTCAGGACGCATCGACTCATCATGCTGCACCTCGGCTTTAGCATCAAAAGTTGAAGCAGAAGATAGAGTTATCCAAGGCCCGTAGTTATATCTATTGCTTTGCTGTGGAACTCCACATACTGCTGGAACAAAGCAGTCTGGAGGAATGGAAAGCTGTAAAGCTGAATTGCCCGGCTTTATATAATTCTCAGGGGGTATATCTAAGTTAAAAAAGTATTTAGCAAGGACTGTCAAGCCGAAATCTGGAGTAGTTATATAGTCATAGTATCTAACTTGCCCACCAGTCTTATAAGCAACCCAATGAGTATTACCGTCCCAATACATTTCTTTGTCAGGAGTACCCTTAGAAGAAACCAAATAACCACTAAGCTCCGCAGCACCATTGGCGTAATCAGAACCCAAACTGCTAAAATCAGCCAAAGGATCTCTGGTGTAAGCGACCATGCTTTTCTGTCTACCGTCTCCGTCAAAGAATTTTAGATCTGTACAAAGTTTATTCTGCACAAAAGCCGCGTCAGAAGTCTCCCAAGCCTTTAATATCTTAAAATCTCCAGGAGGGTTATAATTCATTTGATTGTAGTTTCCAGATTCTGAAACCATTGGCACTAGAAACTGTTGGCAATAGTAAGTGTTTGCGACTACGGAGACAGAGGAAAATATCTTGTCTGCAAATTCATTAGCACTTTTAACATATTGCTTCCTTTGCATTTCCGTATTGGTTTGAACCATATCGTAAGAGTTTCCAGACCCCTCTGAAATGAAGTTTAACACGTCTTTCGTTGACCCAAAAGATCCAGTCCAAGGACAAGCGAACAAGTTGTTATAACCATTAGGTTCTACTCCAGCCATTGTTTCAAACGTTTTAAAAGTCTCCCAACTTTGCTTGCCGCCCAAAGCCATTCGTATTTCAAAAAGTGTAGCTATGTACACAGCGTTGTTAAAATCATTGCCAAGATTAATATAGATAGGCTTGTTTGGGCCACTTTGAACATCGTATGTTAGACCTTGAGTGTTGTAAGGATGGGGGTTGCCTATCTCTGACCTAGCACCCCAAATAGGTTCACAGGTAGCAATAGGGGCCAGTTGATATCTAGTTCTATTCCCTCCATATATCATTCTTTGATTAACAGCATCTCCAAACTCTTGACCAACGCTGTAGGAAACAACCATACCGCTATCCTTTTCGGCGGCTACGAACTCTCTAATCGCACGGGGATTTGGAGGAACGCCTTTATCAACCACTCGCACATTGATCAAAGCGTTCGGGATCACACCTCCTCCATCACCATAGTTTGAAACAGAGAAGTTTGAAACATTATGCCTAACCTCGTAATAATAATCTAACTGCAAAACGTTAGATATGTCTTGAATAAGACCGTTGACGCTTTGAACCGGCCCCTTAATTCGATAAGCATCGTCATAAGAACTCCAAACCTGAGTTACTTTGTTTAATACTTCATCAACATTTAAGTCGTAGTTGGTCTGCTTGTACACTATCGGCCCGCCTAGATAACTAGGAGAATTACCTTTAGCTAAATAATTCAGTGCGTACAACAGCTTGTCAACCTCTACTCCAGAACTGTTGAAGTTTGAAGCACCAAAAAAACCATCGAATGGTGTCTCGTAATAAGCAAATAAATTATAAATATTATTAAGTCCAGCAGTTCCGTAGCCAACAAAAGCACCACCAACATTTGTACTAAAGTATCCACCTTGACTATTCGCAATAAAGATATCTGTTGCACTATTGAAATCTTCAACAATACATTGAACTCCATCCATTAACTTAGCGGGAGATTCTAAAATAATATCATATGTTCTACCACTAACACTTTCTGAATAAGTCCAACGCTGAAAGATTCCACCAAAATAAAAGTTGCCATACTTAAAGTAGCAAGCACTTCCCACCTTGGGTGAATTTGGACTGTTACCAGTAAAAGGATCTCCATTGCTATCCTTGGGTATTATCTTGTCATTTTCTGGATCTTCTACAAGTTTAAGCTGCATACTGCCACCTTGACCTCCCCACCCTATACTTGTAGATAAGTTGGAAACGTAAGCGTTAAACATTGTTAGTGGTGGATATTCTTTTGGCATTTATACGTAGACCCATTCTAGTGTTAAATTGTATTGTCCGTTCTTTGGATTCCAAGATTCCGTTTTTGTTCTTCTTAAAGCATTGGTAGGAATTGTAACATAACCTTGAGCAGCAGTAACTCCATTAGGTTTGCTACCTCTGTTCGCTCTACTCATTTGTAGTGTAAAATTAATATTGACTGTTTTTTCATTTGTAGTGCCAAAAGTTTGCAGCACTGGGCCATCTGCTTTAGCTAAAACTGGTATAATTGCAACAATTTCATTCGCACCATCATCATTAGAATAGGTGACATTTACAGACTCAGAAATAGCCCCAGAATAAGTAATAACCTGATTGTCGTATGTCGCGTTGTATGTAACACTGCCATCTGTTTGATTGTCTGATTGTGAAACAGAAGTTGGAGTTGATCTCAAACCGCTGTAACCAGCGGCAGTAAAAGCAGCACCAGCAGCAGTACCCAAAGTTGACTTTATAGTTCCAAACAAAGAGAGTGCATTTGCGTAAGCAGTCGTCGTGGGATTTTCGGAGTCTGGGTCTCCACTTTCATAACCCTGAACAGTTAATGAAGCACTGCATGTGTCAAACTCAGCCTTTTCATCTGCTGTTATATCAAAAGTGATACTACTGGTAGCAGCAAAGTTTCCAGCCACCCATGTATCAGTTACAGAACAACTGCCTTCAGAAATGTCTTGAGTTCTTTCTCTTACGTGATTATAGGCTACATATCCCGAAGGAATATCTAAAGCAATCACGTTACCTGCGTAATCTTTGTTAGCCCCCGTTCCAGAACTTGCAAAAGGATCATCAACCAAAAGACTATCAGCATGACTTTTTGCAGTTGCGTAGGACATGGTTGAGTTATTAGGAGCTTTTGCTACCACATTCAAATTTCTAGTTATAGTGTAAGTTCTAAAAAATTCAGTATTCGTTTTATCAGCAGTATCTTTGCCAAACTCGCTGTTTTGACTAACTTGCCAAGAATCGGAAATGCTTACAATCTGATCAACAGTTGCGGTATCAAAGCCGTCACCTGTTAGCTTGCTACATTCAAACGTGTATGAATATTCAGCGTACTGAACTCCCGCACTATCCTCTGTCTGCTCAGGAGAGCTAACGCTCACAAGTTTGGCTACATTAAAAACTAATTTTTGAGGCGTACCTCCGTAAGATGCTATTTCTAGCTTGCCATAGCAAAGTGTGGGACTCAGCATTCCCTCCTTAACTATTGTCATTACTTTACCTTGCCTGTCACCTTTGACCAGCATAGAAGATGACCCAGATATTAGAGCGGTTCCGGTTATAGTAACATTGTATGTTTTTCCAACCAGTTGGTTGTCAATCAATACGTTTTGTCTGTCTATACTGTATCTAGGGAATGGGCCAACAACACCCTTTTGATCTCCAGTGAGTGCGACTTGACCACCAATTACTATAGTATCATCACCACTCGTTCCTGTAAATATAATCGCCATTTTTTACTCCAAATATCCACTTGTATAAATTGTCAAATCTTTTAACTCTTGCGTTTTTACTGTAAGAGTTGTCGTACTAGATGACCAATCAATACCATCTGTTACAAAAGTTAAATCGCCAATCCCAGACTGGCTCTGCATGTAGAACGTAATGTTGTCACTGTAGTTGAAGTCTTTTTCTATAACGAGTGTGGCAGAACTGTTGTTAGAAACTCTATTTTGAATGTTGAGAGATGCAAACTTAGAAAGAGAACCTCCGGCAGAAGTTGCACCTCCCTCCAAAGACATCTGTAACTCTTCTTTCGCGGAAGCGTAATAACCGCCCGATGGTAGCTGAGGAAAAGTCAAGGTTTGACCAAGATTCACATGTCCAACTAAAGGTGCTTGTAGATTCAGTGTTGAAGTCAATGCTATCCCACTATTTGGAGTTGCTGGCAAGGCTATCGACATGTAGCCCTGATACCCCTCAGAAGAAGAGGTCGATCCAATTGAACCATTGATGTATAAAGACGCATCACCGCTTCCAAACTTAGTAAACCCTATAAACAACGGAATTGATTCGGCACTAGGGCCACCAATTGACAAAGGGATTGAGTCGGGAGAATCGCTTGGCCCCTGCATATTAAGGTTAATAAACCTCGCCTTGTCCGGCCCACCTCTTATTGAAAAGTTGGCTCTATTCAAAAGCTGCTGTTGACTAAACGCCATAAATTATCCTCCAGATTTAAAATCTTTGTTCATTCTATTGTCGATCTGCTCAGTAATGATCTCTGAAATTCTAGGAACAATAGCGTCTGCCACAGCAGATTTTAACTCATCCGCATTGTCAATCCTGAACGCAAGGGCTAAATCACCTGTAAAGTTATGATTAATAGTCATTCCTTGAGAGAATGTACTGGCTAAGTTGTTTACCGCACCAGTCATTGAACTCATTGCCTGTATAATATTATCGAGGTTAGAAGCAAACATTGCATTAAAATTTTCTAAAACTTGGCTAATTCCTGAAGGATCTATCATTAATCCACCACCTCCGCTGATCGAACCGCCATTTTGTCTGTATTGAACACTTCCCTTACCTATGACTCCACCTCTTCTAAATCCAGGCATACTTCCATTATTGATAGACTTCATAAATCCAGTTCCGTATTTCTGTACAGAAGACTTTCTCATCACAAATTCGCCAGGAGTCAACATTGCCGGAACAGTATCAGTCCCGCGTGACTGAAATATACTTCCGCCTTCTTCTCGGTAAATCATTCCTCCATCTTTTCGAGTGACCGCCCGGCTGTTGACCCTCCGCTTCTCCCTCTCTCTCTCCTTTTGCCTTTCTTTCGCCGCTGGACTATTGCTAATTCTTGCTCTGTATGCTTCCTGAGCCGCTTGCTGCTTTTGATCCTCAACAGTTGCCGCAGCAATAGCGTCTTGCCCTTCAACGGCGGCAGCGTCAGTAGAAGTGGCTATCTTTTGCCCTTCTTCAGCTTGTATATTAGCGTTTGTAGAACTAGTCTCTAACGCAGTAACACTGGTCTGTGCTTGGGCTTGGCTCGCCTGCTGTGCTGATACATTGCTATTAGAAGCAGCCTTTTCTCCTGCTTGAGATAGTTGTGCGGCTGTATTTGCTATCAAAGCATTTTTTAATGCTATTGTTTCGGTGATTTGACCAGCGGTTTGGTCAGACAGTGCTTTGGCAGCTTCAGCTTCTTGCCTACCAAGTTCTGCCAACTGTGTTATTAGCTGTTCTTCTTTACTTCCTTTTATAGCCTTGTCTTTTGCGGCAGCAGCAATTTCTGGAGGAAGTCCAAGTCTAAGAGCCTCTTTCTCGGCAAACTCACCTTTGAGTTCTCGGCCAGTTTTTCCACCAGCACCAGGAATCTCAACGTCTGAAAAATCATCAAGAAGACTACCAATTCTTGCTCTTTGCTCATCGCTTGCACCCTCAATACCACCTTGACCGACTGCTGTTTTTACGTCTAAAAAGCTTTGATTTATGTCAGACCTTTGCTGATCACTTCCGAAAGCAAACTGTTGCACCTTTGAACCAACTTGTTTTCTGGAGGCTTGCTCTTTAGCAATTTGACCTTGAATGTCTGCCGCCAACGCCGATTGATCAGTCAATCTCTTTAGCTCGTTAGTGGTTGCAGCAGTAGCACTTCCGAGTGCTGCTAAGTTAGCTTCTATTTGTCCTCGCTCAACAGGATCTGTAGAATTTTCTAACAACCCCTGCTGTCTCTTTCTTTCCGTATCTATGTTGCCCAGAGCACCTGTTAAAGAGTTGACATTTCCAGCCTTAGCACCATAACGTGCAGGTCTAGCACCCAACTGAGTTTGTGCTTGTTGCCGCCTTCCCCTTTCCCTACTTTGGGTACTTCGATCCTTACCCAACGCTTGAGAGACTCTATCCCTACTTCTTTCTCGAATTCCAACAACATCTGCATCGCGACTATTCTTTTCTCCCTCTAGAGATAAAAGTTGCCCTGTTATCTTTCTTTGAGCTTCGATAAACTGCTGCGATATCGCCACTCTAGCCTTTAAAGCCGCAGCTTCTTCCGCAGTTAGAGATTGGATTTCGTCTCTGATCGCCTGTATCTCACTAGCATCAATTTTTTCATCGCCATCTAAAGCTGCCTGAATTCTAGATTTAAGCAAATCTTCAAACGTTCCAGAAAGCTTTTGTCCGCTTGAAGCAAAATCTTTAGCTATATCATCGACTATAGCGTTTACTTGTGCTGCACCACCAGCCTTTCCTCCATACTGATCTCCGGTGCTGGCAGCCGCCGCTCTGGTCAAAGATTCGGGTAGTATGTCGGACAAACCCTTACCCTCTTTAATGGTTGCTACATTTTTATCTATCAAACCTTGCTGTTGTGAACCAGCACCAAAGCTGGCAGTTTTTCCGATTCTACTTAGGTTTTTATCAAGGACATCCGCACTAATATCACCAATAGGAATATCCAAAGCTGAAGTGTCAAAGTCTTTGGTTTGACCACCACCAGTGATCGCCGATAATTGCCCGTCTAGATTTTTTAAACTTTTGGCAGCACTAGAAGTTCCTTGTAGGAAGTCATTTATCGCTCTTTTTTGTGTAGACAATCTTTCCAAAGCTAAAGCCGCGTTGATTGCTGCCAGTGTTTCTCTTTCTTTTGCCAATGCTAAAGCTTGAGAAGTTTTAATCAACTCCAAAAGCTCCGCGTCATATCGAGCGTTTGCCGCCGCAATCTCAAGAGCACTCTGTTTTTGAATAGCTGCTATCTGTCCCGCGTTTTTATCCTTGTCTAACCCGCTTACCGAAGCGTCACGTCTTGATTCAATACTGGTTATTAAAGATTTCTGAGCCTGTGCTGCAATTTTACCTGGATCAGTAGCCTCTAGATTTTTTACGCTTGTTTTTCCATCTTTGCCAGTAATATTTGCTAGTTGGATAGAGGAAAGTCCTTGTGCAGCATTACCAAGATTATTAAGAATAAGCTCTCTCAGCTTAGCTTCGCGTTCTACTTGGTTTTTAAGTTGATCTGCTAGTGCTTTTCTAGCCTCCTGCTCTGTCTTTGCAAGTTGCTTGTTTTGTGCAATTCTTTCTCTTTCATCCTTATCTAAAGATGTATCCTCTTCTGACTTCAGGAAGAACCCTCCACCGGCACTAGATTTTAAACCTTCTTTTTCAGCAAGTTGATCCGCTTCGATTCTTTTTTTAGTAGAATCAGCTAGAAGTGCGGCATTTTTAGCAGACTCTCTAGCACCCTGTGTTGTAGCATTTGCAAATAATTCTAACGCTTTTGACGGATCGTTCTTCTGAAGATCTTCAAACTCTACACTGCTAACCTTTTTATTGAAATCTGCAACCGCTTTTGTAGCGTCGAAAGTTACCGCAGCAA
>JACKZZ010024233.1_pt1 | contig 25349 bp, 12 predicted proteins | sample 8027871 | NCBI WGS metagenome assembly JACKZZ01 (sample SAMN15724774, study PRJNA655200) | protist metagenome | isolation source: fluorescence activated cell sorting (FACS) single amplified genomes of... | place: USA: West Boothbay Harbor, Gulf of Maine | collected 2000-07-19 | reverse complement strand
AGGGAGCCTCCATCTGTGTTGACTGAATTAAGACCGATACCTCGTGTCACAGCATTGCTATCTGTGTTGGTGCGAGACAATGTTTGTACTCGTAGACAACTAGAGCAGAAAATACGAGAAGCCGCTAGAGCTCAAACCACGTATTTGACAGCGGAGCTTGAAGCATTTCTGCATGTGGAACATCGAAAAGAGTTCCGCAAGCGTTGGAACAGATTGTATAGGATTTTATAGATTGTAGCAAATGTGAAGTTAATTCATTTTCAATTCATTCTATTTACAAATTTCTTTTTGGGCGTCAATACTGCCAATAAAATACAAGAACGGATTTCCTTAGAGAGCTGCTGCTGCTGCTACTGCTACTGCCATTGACACTGACATTATCGAGTAGCCAACCGAACTATCTGCCTGCTGGCGGAGGACCCCTGGGTGGAGCTCGCGGAGGAGGAAGAGGGTTTCCAGGTGCAGAAGGGCGTCTCGAGGGACCTTCGCCTGCACCCGGAGGTGGTGGCACAGGCCCACGTGGCGGGGCTCGAGGAGGTCCACCAGGGGGGGCGGGTGGAGGAACTCGCGTGTGCTGGTAGTGTTCAATTGGCTCCGTAGCCTGATTTGAAGCTGCAGTTGCAGTTGCAGCTGCCGACTCTGCAGCTGTCATTGCGGCAGCTAATTCAGCTCCAGCTTCCAATTTTATTGAAGAGCGTATATCTCTTTTTCGTTCTAAATAATCTTCTGTTATAGGACCGTCAGCTTTCGCCGTTTCCCCCAAAAGTACAGATTTTCGATGAGCCATTAAGGCTTGGCCGATATTCGGGACAGGTTTAGGGAGCTCTTTGTGATCCTCTTCTTTAATCTTGCTTGTAGCCTGCATCGATTTACGCTTTTCAAGATAACCCTTAGGCATACCACCCAAACCTCCCAGTACCAGGCCGCCTTCAGCCATGTTGGCTAGCATGCTTTTACGTATGGTCATTGCGGCCTCACCGACCCCCTTCACGTCTTTTTGGGATTTTGAAGGGCTATCTTCCTTTTCCTTACCTTTATTTTCCCAGAAATTGCGCTTGTTTTTCAGAGCTTCGGCCTGATCTGCATCGTCTTCATCATCCTCTTCCATCCTGCCTGAGCCCCTGTTTTCCCAGAAGTTGCGTTTGTTTTGCATATTTTTTGAGTCAGGAGCAGGAACACTCCACTTTCTTTCCACTTTAGGCGGTGCTGCTGGAGGGGGAACAGAACTTGGTTTTCCATTTTCCCCTTGCCTCTGCTGCTGCTCCTTCCGACTTGTCCAACTGGGTTTTCCGCTTTCAACATCCCCAACCTTGTCGCCGATTGGCAGGTCAGGCTCAGGCTCCATTTCAGGCAGCGGATCAAAATCTGGTGGATTCCACTGGGATACCTTGAGTTTGGAATTCACGTAATAATACCTACCTTTGCTCCGAGACAGCTTCTTCTGCCATCCAGGAGGCAGTTCTTCGTCATCTGGAGTTGCCATACTGGTTACACTATCGTTATCATTATCTACAACAGGCGCTTGCTTGCTTGCAACAGGGTCTGCAACACCTGCATTGCTACCCACAATAGCCTTTTCAGTAGCTTTCTTAGGATCATCGACATTTTGGCGTTGGCTGCGTTCTGTGTCACTACTACTACTATTGCTGCTGCTGCTACTACTACTGCTGCTGCTGCTGCTACTGCTGCTGCTAGTGCTGCTGCTGCTAGTGCTGCTACTGCTAGTGCTGCTACTGCTGCTGCTACTTCGACGTCGGCCCGATCGGCTCCTTTCTTTTTTCGATTCTTTTTTGGAAGAACGAATAACCGTTTCTGGTTCTGGTTCCTTTGCCACAGGCTGCGTCCATGTCGTCTCGCCTGTGTCGTTATTCTTCCAGTAAGGCCTGCTTTTCTTCTCAGACCACTTCTCCGTCCATTCAGGCTCTGCCTGTGCCTCTGCCTCCTCATCATCCAAAATCAATGACAATGGAAAGGGGTTTTTCCAGGTAGTCTCCCCCGTGACGGTATTCTTCCAATAAGGGCGGTCCTTCTTGGCTGAATACTTTTCTTCCCACTCAGATAAATCCTCGTAGGATTGCTCTTCGATTATAAGGTCCTGGCGGGTGCTCTTGCGACGCTCCTTAGACTCCTTCTTCGGCACTTCCTCTACCTGGCGGGTGCTCTTGCGACGCTCTTTAGACTCCTTCTTCGGCACTTCCTCTTCCTGGCGGGTGCTCTTGCGACGCTCCTTAGAAGCTTTCTTCTCGCTTGCAAGATCAACATCTGCCACAGGAAAAGTCCAACTTGTTTCCCCTGTATCTACATTCTTATAATAAGGTTTCTGCTTCTTTTCACTAAACTTTTCAACCCACCCATCCGGTAACCCGGCATCCCTGGAGGAATCTTTGGTTGATTTTTCGCTTTTTTTCTCCTTATCTTTCTCCTTCTTAGGCATGGCTTAGATTTGATGCAGATTTGATGCAAACTGGATAACAGAGATCATGCACAAACGGTCCCCCGCGGGTTACCGCTCTGAGTTTCTGGGGATTGGGGATTACACCTGACGAACCGACGGGCGTACGAGGTCTTCGAAGACGCAGTTGATTAGCGTGCTGACTCAGGCACTGAATCAAATACACTTTTAGTAGTCCAAAGCAACACAAGACAGGTATGTTCAGTCAGCTGCTGAGTTTTGATGTTGTGGATACGTTTCTACCAGCGTTGTGGTCGTTGAAACTAAGTTCACGTTTTCGGTGGTGATACCGACGGAGAATACTCCATTCGCGTCACTACGGTGTTCTACATTCGATTCACAGCACACAGACTAGTATTTTAAAAAAATTCTCCACATTATTTTGCTATGAATCTTTCTAACCAAATTTTCTCTTTCTCTCCAAAGGAAGTAAAACTCATTCTCCCTTAGTATGCGAGTGGACGACTTAGACGAATATTCGCGAGAGTTTTACGAGCGGGCGCTCATGAAGCGGTGTTTTAGTTTGATGTTTGCAGCCCTAGGTATGGTCCTCCTTGGGTGGGTATCGGAGTCTGGTTCCATGGCGCAAGTTAAAAATATTGCCTACAATTCTCTTGGTGCAACTGAAATGGAACAAGAAATTAGCTTGAGCCAGGGCTCAGGCTACGGCTTTGCATGCTTCTGCTACCTGATGGGATCCATAAGTGCGATCGGCATGGCCATATATATTTCACCGGACATCGCATCTGAATACGAGAAGCAGATCCTTTCCACCCAATTTTTTGTGGACCCTGCAGCTGAAGAGGATAGAGATCATCCATAATCATGGCGCATATATAGCTCACATTGACTTGAAGCTTGTGGCTGCAATAACAGGAGCGAACGGATATTTTGTAACGTGTTGAGAAAATTAAAGTCCAATTTACAATTTTTACAATTCCTCACGTGACGTGTTCACAGTCAATCCTCTGATTCCATGTGATCAGTTAGACGCAGAGGCAGAGCTGACACTGCAATCCACGCCCACACCTCTATGAAAAACTGCATTACTGTGACCGTTATTATTATTATGCCCACCAGCATTGCTGCTGCCTCGCAAAGCCGCTCTAGCAGCTGACACCCCTGTTGACAGAGCGGCTGGTATTTTCGCAAAGGCAGCATCGCCATCAACCACAGTGGTGTCCGCTTGGCGGGCAGTAGGAAACCGAGCGACTAGAGGTGCATCAGCAGCATTGACATACTGTTGGACTAATCTTTCTAGAGAGCCCGCCTTCACACGCAGGAAGTGACAGTGGCTACGCCCACGTATCCGGTATTTCACTCGTCTCAAGGCGCAGTATGCTCCTCTCGGGCAGGGCAAGCTGTGTGAAGATGACAAAGAGGCCTCAAGCGAAGGCGATGCCACCTCCGCAAGTGCGGGTGTGATGCGAACACGAATAGTACCGCAATTGGTACCATCTTCACTACATGTCAAATCGAGTGTGTGCGCAGTTGAGTTGCTGTTCTCTGAGTGAGTAAGCGAAGCTTCCTGAGACTCTCGGGTAGTCGTTCTACTGCTCTCAGATACATGACTGCCAATCGAAGAGGTAGTTGACGCGAAGCCACCATTTGTGCTGTCAACGTTACGCGTGCTGACTGGTGGATCTTGAATCAGCAGATCAGCAGCATTCTCTGCCTTCTCTACCCTTTGTTGGGAGTTTACGCGTTCCATGGTGGGTGGAGAAGTAGTTAAATCTTGATGGAAAGCGTCGGTTTTGGATACCCCCAGATCACTAGGCTGGACCTGATCGGAATTCCCCACAGCAACACCACTACTGAGCAGTGCAGGCACATCGACGGTGCATGTGGCCACCACATTTCCGCTTGTAAAGCTGCTCACAGACAGAATAAGCTCGTCAACAGACACCGTAAGAACAAGAGGCCCAGATTCTGCGACGAGATCACCGCAGATCTGAGCAACAGACTCGACTTCTGGTTCGGTGTACGTTCGAACTTCACCATTGTCGGCATCTTCATCAGAGGATTTGCATTTTGGGTCTGTTTTTTTCGGCTTGTAGACCTTTGCATTACTATCACCGCCAATATTCGAGGAAACCTCGACACTATATTCCGCATCAAGGTACAGATTCTCTACCTCAACAATATATTCATTATTGATGCTGTGGGCACGCTCCATGGATATTTGTTGCTCGCAGCACCCAGGGCAATAACAATATTTGCAGCACAATTCCGTGTTTACCCGAGATATGAGCGCTTCTCCAGGAGAAATGTTGATTTCATCTACAAAGGCGGCTTCAGCATCACCCCCATCACCGCCATCTTCGACTTCGTAAAAGCAGTCCCCCCTCCGCAGCACTAGCAAGTCCATTTTCCCGTCATCATTCGCGCTTCGAGGCATTGTTCTTCGGCCCATAATCAAATCCCCAGGGATGGTGATGTGGAAGTGCATCAGACGAATGAGGGAATGAATGAAACCACGCAATAAACTCGAGCGATCTTTTGAGCTCATATTGAGAAAGCTCTCGCTAGATAGCAGTCTGTACAGAAATGGCACCTCAAAAGGACATTGCATGATACATTTCTCTATTGACTCATGAGCCAAGCCAAACATGTAGTCAAAGCGGAATGAGCTACCGAGGGACAAAAAGTCCTCTTCTTCTGTCGTGTTATTGTCTAAATGCTGAGAAACATACTGGTGATAATCTCGTAGCTGACACTCTGTATCGTACTCAACTCTGTTGCTCTTACAGAAGCGTAAGGAGCATTCAAGTTGACGTCTGCAAGTGCCACTGAGTCTGTCTGTGGTGCCAATTATACTTCCGAGAACAGCAGCGACACCAGCGTTGCATATAATCGCTCCGAGACTCATACAGCACATGGCGACTATACGTTCCGCATTTGTCGCCATGCTGATGCTACCATAACCTACTGTGATAATAGTGTAGGCACTCCAGTAGAAACCACGCAGATAAATCTGCTTGGGGACTAGTCCTTGCCGATCGAAATCGTTTGCTACAATCCAAGAAGTCGCTGCGCGATCAGTCTCATCTAAGATATCATGAGACTGAAAAAATAACCAGAGCTCAGTGTAACCAACCCAAGTAAAGATGCAGCTGGTGCAGTGAATGAACCCCCACACACATAATACAAACTTCACAACACGCAAAAGGTTTCCATTGAACTGATTTCCTCGTAGCAAATACATTTCAATGGTTTGTATCATAGCGCGAAATGCAGTGGGTAATTTGCGAATGCGAAAAAGCAGAATCAAACGAAGGTAAAGGTATATAATACCTCCGTCACTTGAAGCAAAAAATACCAAGTATGCTGGTACAGCCGAAAACAAGTCCAATAAGAGTTGCTCTCGAATGTAGATTTCACGAAATTTACATTGCTCTGTAATCAATACTTGTTCTCGTGCAAGTGCGAAATGATAGAAACTAAAGTAAATTTCGAAGCACGTAAAAAGACCAACAAACACGTCCATCACAGCAATAGTCCACACTTCAGCTGTCAGTTCTGATAGCTTCAATGGTGAGTGACTTTCCCCGTTTCTGTCAAGTAAACCAAAGCTAAAAGCAATATAGTAAGGTATCGTAAACAGCAGGTACATCGTTACTACGAAATTGCACAGTTGATAATGTCTGACGAAAGCCGTGTCCGGCAGAATGATCGCGCTAGTTTTGCTTACCACAATATCGTTGCTAATCATGTTTAGCATCTTCACCATCTTCTTGTTCAAATTGCCTTCAAAATTACGCACAACTGACGTAGTGCTCCGTCGAGAGACTTCTTCGAAGGCTGGGGAAGGAGTAGTGTCACCGGACCCGGAAACGGCACCAAGCGCCTGCAAAAATTCTGACTGCAAATCGTGCTCAACAAGAAGATCCCAGAATTCATCCCATTCTAATTCAAATAAGCAACACTCTTCATCAGCTGCAGTGTCACCAGCCGCTTCGGATTCTTTCGTATTTGTAGAGGAGTTGGAACCACTGGTTACCACAGTATCACAAGAGTAACAAGATCTGCTGAAGAATTCGTATTCCCCCAGGAGTCCCTCACGAACTGAAGAAAGCGTTCTAGACTGCGAATTCTGACTGCTACTCTGGTCTGAAATACCGCGTCCACAGCTTTCAGGCTTTCGCTTCGATTTCAAAGATGCTTTTGTATCTTGTTCATCACATGTGTCCTGAACCGATGTCAAAGGATCATTGGCTCCATCAGCATCAGCATCTGATTCAAGACTTTTGCGACTGTGGAACTGTTTTTGCATCGATACTTCTCCCCGATACATCACATACAGCGTATTCGCAATTTCATTGCTATGAAAAATAGTATCCCCTCGTAAGTACTGTCGTAAACGTAGACGTGATATAAATGCATGCTTGAAAGCCAGACTTGTATCACAAACAAAGAACATCTGCTTCAAATTACGTCTAATAACTGGATTGTTATGCAAAGCATACACATAAAGTCGCTCCATCGGTGCAAAGTAAAGCTGAATTTCTTCTGCAACAGCACCCTTCTGGGTGACCCATAGGCGGTCGAGGTATGTAAGAGCCCGTATTTTCGCTTTCGCAGTGACATTTTCTCTCTCCAATAGTCCTTTTACTCGATCTATACGACTCTTGAACAGATCTGATGTCACATCGTGACTGCATACAAGAGCATTAACGTATACAATGACCATTGCGTAGGCAAATGTTCCCATAACGAACAGAAGTATGTTGAAAACCCTTTCAATGTTGGCGACAGGAGTAATGTCTCCATAGCCAACGCTGTACATGACGCAAACTGCCCAGTATAGGGAATGCACATATTGATTGAAAATCGTAGCCAATGACGGGGGGTAGGTGCACCCCACACTGGTCGACGGCGCGCTGTCGATGGAGTACGTATTATAGGAGCATTTCCGTAATATGCCAGCCTCGTCTGCCCAGTTCGTTGCAGACCCATTGACGTGAATAACATTTGCAATCAGGAAAAAGGCACACCCAATGAAATGTGCTCCTGTATAGATCACGAGCAGTAGATTAGTCAGACCAAGGATATTACCAGCATGAGATGATGTCACACGATGATTCTGCATTGTTGTCATTTGCCTTTTCACTGATCCTGCAAAAGTACGAGACATCCAAGCAGACATCCCGTTCACTACAATAGGCCAACCAGCTAGGAAACTTGATGAGATTGTGCGTAAGAGCTGCGGCAAGTCAGCCACGCGAAGCAGACGATTCATTCTCAGAAGGGCCAACAACTGGGCTAGGTCGAAAATCTCAAACCCTCCTATACTACTGTAGTTACCCGTAGCGGGCGACACCATAGAAGAGACATCATGTGCAATGAGCATAGCCACAAAAACAATAGAATCCAGTGGAAGTGAAGCTACTACATGCAAGTAGTACTGATTCCAAGGCTTTCCTCGCCTTCGATACTTCTCCAAAATGCGAAGGCGTACCATCACTAAATCGTTTCTGTCGTAAAAGCCTAAACAATAGCTTCGTAAGAAAATATCAGAAACATACAGGACATCAATGACATAATCTGCAGCAAGCAGAGACCAAGAAATGCTTGTTCCAAAATAACCTTCTAGGTACACAATACGCAATGGCAGCAGGAACATATTGTAAGAAATGCTGAGAAAGAGCAAAAAACACCACATGACATAGAATATCCCCTTGGGATGAACAAACATCTTATCTTTTCCTTCCCTGGTGCCATGAAGGTACTCCAAAGCCACTTTTTCTTCGTGTTTTTGTTGAACTGTTGTTTTATTAAGGACACCTTCAGCTGGAACTCTGTACTGTACATGCTGCTTGGCATCAGGAAACAGATTCAGAACATTGTTGAACTCTTTCCTTGAAATGTAAAGAAACTCGCAATCAGCAAGAGCTTTCACGCGATAGGGATTCTCTATCCATTCCTGTAGCAGTGAGTCCTCTGCAAACACGTCGCCTTCGTGCAGCTGTGATATTTGGACATTCAGAGAAGAAGGTGTCGATGTGTCACTTGACAGCTCGGAGGAGCCGCAGTCGTGAGCTGCTGTCTGCGCATTCTGTTGAAAAGCCTTTTTATTCTCCTTTTGTCGTCTTATTACACTCACAGTGCCGAGGCAAATGATGAAAATTCCCGAAGCAACTACGGAAAATGTATTTGCACCTGAGCTGTCTGTGCTCCAGTCGAGAACTATGCTTTTCTTGTTGTACACACAAATTTTGCCCTTCAGAATCAGAGCACGCATCATTTCTGGAGAGAATCTTTGGAAGAGAGATACACCCATGCAAAGCTTTTCATAAATAGCCATCCGCACATCGTCGCGAAATGACTGTGGTAAAGCCTGCTGCAAGACTTCTGCTTCATGCAGACTCAACCTCTCGTTTTCGATGTAGTTGTAGTAGTCTTGCACCGCTTCTGCAATAGTGACATTACCTATATTGGCATTTCCAATATCCCCAGCTACTGGTTTCGTAATCTGAGTCATTTCAACTGCTGTACCTTCATCATGACCTTCATAGTTCGCAGATGCAGCAGATGCAGCATTTGTAGCAGATAACTTTTTTGGCGGGGCAGGACATGTCGAAGTGGACTTCACTTTCGTCAATGCCAGTGCCTTTCGTCTGCCAATCAGAGCTGGCTCGTTGGAACTAGTATTCATCTCAGTTTTTTTATCATTATTAGCACTTGATAAATGCCCCCCATGACCCAAAAACTGAAGAAATTGACTGAGGACGATACTGCGATGTTGGAGGTTATCCCCAGAAATATCCACACTATGGACGTAGGATGCAACGTTAGCGATGATTGTCGCAGTAAAAGCCGGTCCTACACTGCTTAGGATGATAACAAACCATGTTTGATCGATTCTTTTAGGAAAAATATCCCCATACCCGACTGTAGTCATCGCTGTAAGGCTATAGTAGAAGGAGGCTACCCAATTTTGCTCAGACTGCACATCGATGTCGTTACTGAATGTGGTGGATGAATACAACAAAATAGACCAACCAAATGCAAACCAAGTAATCACTGACAAAGAAGTAAAGAAAAGATGCACAACTGTAACACTCTCAGAGCTAATAGTCCAGTTTCTTTCCCTTTCCAAGAAATGCTGTACACTTACTGTGATAGATGGGAGCTTCAAAGCGTATGCAGTTTTCAAGAGCCGGTAGAACAGGATATATCCATTGAATAGAGCCAAAAAATCAAATGGTAGCACCAAAGCTACATCGCTGTAGAAGCACCAGGAGCCCCGGTAGGTCTCCCAGATGCTATCAGGGTCGCAAACGACTATCTCTCGGTCATCATCAAATTCTCGAAAGGCAAACAAACGTGCCTTCAGGTAGATATTCACCAAAAACACAGTATCCACGAAGTAATCGATTCCTAGACTCGGATGCCACTGACTCAAGCAGAAACGCATGACTTCTTCTCGTGCAGCTCGACTAGGAGGTAGGTGCACTTCCGCTTCGCACCATGCAGCTACCATTGTTCTCAGAGGCTGTCCAATTACATAGTACATGATGCTTAGTATCATCAAAAGGTCCCAATAGAGTCGAAAGGAGTTGTCTGGAGCAATCACTTGCGGTTGCAGTCTGTGAAACAGGTCCCACCACTTATACTGCTTTTCTCTGGGTTGGTCCGCACCCCCTTCGTGCCCTAGCATATCCAGAAGGGACTTACCTTTCCTACGGGTTCCTAACAGACTTCCGCTCACGTCTCCAGCGCTATATGTGCTTTGAATGCGCACTAACTTTGTTAAGAGGGATTTATGAGCCTCCACTGTGTCTTGAAGGGCCACGAGATGGTAGTCATGCCACACGGGTTCCTGTCCCATAGCTGTGATCTCCTGATAAACTTCCTCAAGAAATGCTAACTGCATCTTATCCTGCATGGAAATCGCCGCAACAGCAGCAGAGGAGCTCGATGCTTTCGTGTTTCCATTGTTTCGGGAATTCATTAGACTTTGGCGGTTGACATCACTAAGTCGACGAAGGCTTGATGAGGCAGCTGAAGTGTCCCTTCTAGTACCAACAAATGATACTTGTCCATGGATAGCTGCTTGTCTTGTCTGCGAAAATGAAGATTTCACTCCACTCGTCTTGCATTGGTTGCTACTAATATTTGCAGCTCCCGTGCCTTTTGCACTCTTTAAAACCATTCCCTTGATGCGGTGGGAGCCTACACCATGACCAGTTTCGCACAAAGCCCGTTGAAAGTCTTGCGTTGTCAAAACAAGAGCTTCCACATATTGAGCCACACAAGCGCTCACATCTGCTGTCATATCAAATAGCAAATGCACATCCCCAGTATAGTCTCCTTCCACCAGGGTCAATAGGCTCTTCGTTTGTTCTCCACTTTTCTTACCTGTCAATGGTTTCGGTCTGTCAGCTGATGCAACCGGTGGAACAGAACCAGTTCCAGTATGAGCATTCAACATCTCCTTTTCGCTTTTTTCTATCGCGCGCCTGTCAGATGCACTGTAAGGGCAATTCAGCAGCTCTACGCGTCCGCTACGTATCAGTACGAGCTCTCTTGGCTTCTCTCCACGCCGGTACAAATAGCAGCCCGGAGCGTAAGTACGAAACTGCAACAGCTGCACACATCTAGAAATGAATGCTGTGTTGAGCTGACTGCGAAAAAAAGGAACTGAACGCAGTAACTGCTCGCCGCATTGCATATATATTCCTGAACGGATAGATTCTGGTACACACGGTAGGAACCTGTCTTCCGGCACACCGTACGTTCTCCCATAGACGAAGTCATAATAGCCTTTGATGCGGGCTTGTATGACCAAAGGGACAGACCTCACTTTCAAGTACCTCTTCAGTGTCTCAAATTCTGCTCGATAACGCTTCGTGCTAACTTCGCGGTTGCCCAAGAGGCTCGTGAGTGCAGAGATGAGGACAGCGTAAAACAAGCTCGCCACGAGGATATTCAGCAGAGTGAACACGAACTCCTGGTTGTTGACAGGGTGAATATCTCCAAAGCCTACTGTGAACAGCGTTTGCACAATAAAGTGCAACGAGCGCACATAGGCAGAGAGAGGGTCCTGCACATCCACCACTGGATCTATATGAAGCCAAGTCAGTGCGGGTTCACATGCAGGTAGCGGCCTTCCAGAAGTAGCTGATACAGAGCCCCAATCTCGTCGACAGCCAAGAAGAAACCACGTGCAGCTCATGAACGACGCATATATGCCACTGAAGAGCAGCAACGCCACCATACGTCCAACGATACCATCATGATGAGAAGAGTTCTCAGCTTTATTCTTATACTTCTGGGACTGCGTGCCAGTCGTCTTGAAGGAGTGGTAGTAGCTGGGAAGGATACCAACTCGCACCTATGTTATTATTTGATACGAAGAAAGAGGGGAAGTGTGTTAGAAAATGCTGAAAAAGGCGACAACGTGAGAGGCTAGGGGAGATCATTACCAAGGGCAAACTCACCATTCGGAGAAGGCACAGCCAAGCCACCGTCCTTCCCTCTAATCCCAGCAGCAATGCCATCGGAATTATGATTATGCAAGATGAAGACACGCAACGAACGCTGATCTCGTAAGCTGTCGCCGAAACCTTCCCATCGTTGATCTCCGAGCTGGGACTGAGCTGACGACGCTTCCACCAGATGAATACATCACATAGGAATAGCGTGTCACAAAAGAGCAAGAACATGCCCAAAGTAGAAGTATAGTTCACATTTTGAATGATGCCCCATTCAACCGGGGTCGCAAGAATCGCAATATAGGACAGTCCAAATTGAAAGCGTTCCCAAGCCTCGTAAAGCGACATTAACTCCATTCTTAGGTCCTAATAATGAATAAAAAAGCTGATAATATCAAAAGTAGCACCGAATAATCCAAAATTTAGCTCTATATCTCTTAATATAAGGAGAAATACTGCATCCAAATCTCAGGTGCCAACTTACTCTACTGTTTCTTTTTAATGCCTCTATCAGGTATTTTGTCAAAAGAATGACACAAATAAGTATCTATTAGACCCAAATTTGGAAGATTACCGTGACGAAAATGTACACAGAACACAAATATCAGCTGTTGATGAGCACGACACCGCGAAAAATCCACACGCGTTTTCACTTTTTGTGCTTGGGTGGTGTGGAAAAGCACACCCTCAAAAATTTCCATGAACCATGGTGAAGCCCCCAAACCCCCTGGATTAACTCCATGGGGGACACACGTTCAGCCTCGTGGGCATCGTGTCGATCTTTGACTATATAACGTCCGGATAGCTCGCAAGCACCCATGTCGGATCCCATCGATTGTCATCTTCGTCGGCGGCGGGTTGAATGCCTTCAATGCCCTCGAAGCGTGAGGAAGGGGGTGAAGGGGGTTGGTGACTAGCAGTGCGCTGGCGGTGTGCACGCTTAGCATTTTGCACGCGCTTCTCATGAGCCTTTCTACATTTTGCTCGCTTGAGGTCCAGCATGCGATGAAGGACCTTCATAGAGATTCCGTCCAGATCTGGGATTACGGCACTGAGCTCAGCTGGACTTGCAGGGTGTTTGTGGGGGTTTTCCAGCGCATTCCCCTCACCATCCGTGCCTCCTATTGCCACAATAGCCTTCCACTTACCCCGAATCAAATAAGGACACGAAATGCGCTCAATCCTCGGACTGCCAACCGGTCGGCACACCCGGTGTACAGTTGCCACGTAGAATTTCTTCGTAAATACTTGCAGCAATTCACCGACAAACAGTGTGAAGGCAACCTTTCCTTGAGATCCTCCACGAGCTGGAGGCAACGACGCTCTAGCAAACTGCCCCAAGAGACTGTGGGCTTCCACTGGGACCCACGTGCGATTCCTACGATCACGAAGCTCTAGGCCTGGCACCGTCGAGACTGGACCTAGCGTCAGAACTGTCGTGTCGGTGTGTGCACCGAATGAATAGCCATTTTCTCTCGAATCCGCGGGGGAGCCTGGGTAGCAGCAAATGCGCAATAAAGCGGAGGAAACCTCCCGAACCTCGTCATCTCTGCTCTGGCCTGTGCCAGTGCCAGTGCCAGTGCCAGTGCCTGTGCTGGATCGAAGTGCTGTGCCCAGGGCAGCAGTCACCCGCGTGTCGAGAGCCGAATCTCCGAGGTCGCAGAGCTCCGCAATCGAGTCGAAAGCGAGTCCCAGAGGGTGCAGTAGTGCGTGCAGGATATGTCGGGCCGACCGCCGTAGGATCCAGAACCAAAGAAGGCAGAGAAGGTCATGTCGCATCGCCCCGCGTCCCATACAATCTCCACTGGGAACCACTCGCGCGCGAGTGCCTGCTGACTCGGTTCCTGCGAACTGGTGTTTCCTGTCATTCCCAACCTCCTCGTCTGCTGCATCGCACACGACGCGTGTTTCAAAAAAATGCCTGAGTCCATCTACGCGGTGGCCCACTGGGAGCCCCATCAGGTTTCGGTACTGGTTATTTGGCGCAGATGACACGACTTGAGAGCTCGTGGCATGACTTCTTACACAGTCAAAAGACGCTTTGTATACATCCGACCACTTGAGCAGCAGTGCCGCGACGTCCCCTCGGATCCGTGATTCCTCAGCAGCCGAGATCCCGTCTAAAAACGCGACATTCTTCACAACAGAATCGGCTGCTTCGTAAACATCAAACTCTACTAGCGCCCATCCATGATCACGAACATAATCTGCGAGGCTAGCAGCACCACATCCGTCCACTGCCTGTGACGACAAGACTCCATTTGCAATTTGAAGACTAAAAGTAGGTGCCGACGGAACTCCTCGTGTAAGATACGTGCCCCAATTCATAGTAACCAAATAGAAGACCAATATACACACTTCGATACCAAAGCAGATGTATTACACCGTTGGAATCATGTGGAAGCAAAGGAAAGAATAGGAAAGAAAACTAGCTCCAAGCTATCGAAGGGACAACTATCATGATATATATATAACGACACGCAGATGTCAACGTATGATGAGGGAAATAAATTGTACGAGCTAGCTAAGAGGAACGAATACCTGCCTTTACAGGCTTTCCTTGACGGCTTGGCTGGAGACGAGACAGCTCTTCGCAATATAGTCGATTGGAAGAACCCTGGTGAGTATGAACGGACCGCACTCATGGCTGCTGCCAGGAATGACAATATAGAGTGCGTGTCTGCTCTGCTTGCAGCTGCAGCTGGTGTGGATTTGCTAGACAATGATGGATGGACAGCACTCATGTCGGCTGCCTCTGAAGGCAAGGTAGAGTGCGTGTCTGCTCTGCTTGCAGCTGGAGCTGGTGTGGATTTGCAAAACAATGATGGAGAGACAGCACTCATGTATGCTGCCTCTAATGGCAAGGTAGAGTGCGTGTCTGCTCTGCTTGCAGCTGGGGCTAGTGTGGATTTGCAGAACAATTATGGATACACAGTAATTGACCTAGCCGAGAGCCAGCAAATTAAGGACATGCTTTCTAACCCAGCTGCCACTATTGCTGCGTACAAGGAGAGTCAGCCAAAGAGAGAGTTTTACAAGCTAGCTCAAAATGGTGACAGTGCAGGTCTGAGGGCTTTTCTTGACGGCTTGGCTGGAGACGAGACAGCTCTTCGCAATATAGTCGATTGGAAGAATTTATATATGGATGAACGGACAGCACTAATGGCTGCTGCGAGGAATGACAAGGTAGAGTGCGTGGCTGCTCTGCTTGCAGCTGGAGCTAGTGTGGATTTGCAAGACAATGATGGATCGACAGCACTTGACTTAGCCAAGAGACAGCAAATTAAGGACATGCTTTCTAACCCAGCTGCCGCTATTGCTGCGTACAAGGAGAGTCAGCCGAAGAAGAAGGAGGAAAATGAGGATACCGCTGCTGCCATGGCTGCTGCTCTGCAGACTGGTGGTACAGTATGGCGCCGCAGCAAGCTCATGATTGTGGGGGAAGGACGTGCAGGCAAAACCGCCTTTAGCAACAGTGTCATTGGTAGAGAGTTTGAGCAGACACAGAGCACGATAGGTATCACTGAGACGACTGTATGTAGTGTGGACCGTCATCAATTAACGAAAGGGGAAAGAGGAGGCTTTGTGGAAATCGAAGAGAATAATAGTGAGCTGGCTTCAGCGCTTGCATCTGTAATAAAGCAGCAACGCAAGAAAAAAACCGATGATAAAGTTGATCAAGGGAATTTATCAATGAATCACCTATTGACTGATCTCGGTAAAGAGCGGACGGCTGCTGCCACACATGCAAGATTTGGGGAGGAAGAAGCCAATGGCAGCGATAGCAGGAGCGAAGTCCTTAGTGGTGAAATAACTATGAAAGCGCATGCACCGGCTTCAACTATGCCTATAAAAACAGAAGCTCATCCTCGTGAAAAGCATTTTGTGCAGCCTGAAACTGTCACAACAACTGGCATATCTTCATCAAAGCCTTCAGAAGCAGCTACATCAGCAACAACAACAGCAACAACAATATCTAAGGAAGTAGTCACAACTACCACTCCTTCCTTACAAGTAGATGAAGCTGAAGTTATGAAGTGTTTGTCTGCTTCTACAAAACTTCGCAGTGACGACTCACTAGTACTTAGTGTGTATGATTATGGTGGACAGAGTGTGTTTGATGTAATTCACCATCTTTTTTTAACACGATATGGCATGTATGCCCTATGTTTCAACATGGAGTGGCTACTGGATGGCAGTCCTGACACGAAGCGTTGCTTGAAATATTTGTTAAAGTGGCTGAATTCTATCGCTTTACACACATATGATGCAGATACTGGCAAGTCCGCACCATTTGTGTTAGTAGGTACTCATGGAGATATAGTGAGCGACCCTCGGCAGCATGAACACGTCAGTCGCATACTTGAAGAAAAATTTCATAATCATCTTGTTTGGGGAAACAAACTGAGGTATGAGCACGCCAAGGACAGCAGAGGCGATACGACCTTTTGTTTCTTTCCTGTGAACAATAAAAAAAACAATAAAAAGGAAGAAAATGGTACAAATCCTACAAGCCGTCTATGCTGTGCTGTAACAGCAGATTTGATGGATACCATTGACGCACACTTGAATAAAGAGGCGTATGTACAAGCCAAAGTGCCTTATGCTTGGCTGAATACTTTGGATACTCTCAAGAAGACGGAAGAGTCACTTGTGAACTTCTCACAGGTTGAAGAGATTGCATGTGGTCATGGCGTAGAAAAAGAACACGTGAAGATATTGCTGAAATTTCTTCATGAGATGGGTATTTTGTTATGGATTGATGAACCAGGTGTTAGTGATGTAGTCATTCTAGATGCAATTCAATACCTTGTGCTTCCTGCCTCTACTGTCATTTGTAACCACCATGGTACTCGTGGTGATGATAGTACTGCACATAAAATGAAGCAGCACCAAGCATGTGAACAAAGTGGTCCTAACATTAAAGCAATGTTTGATCATCTTACTGATGATGGAATACTTGATACCAATCTGCTTGATATTCTATGGGCTGATTGTATTCCTGAAAAGACAAGACTACTGCATCTTATGACAAAATTTGGACTATTGGTGCCAATGACGAAAAGTTCTATGCAGCATACCGCTTCTTCAGCAACAGATGAAGACGATCAAAATAGTAACTTTTATGTTGTGCCAGCACTACTACCAAATGACAAGCATCGAGAATGTGAAGATTGGGGTGATGAACAAATAGAGAAGCACACAGCTTTTTTCGTATTCTCTTTCTTGCCGGAATTAGCACAGAGGACTCATTTGCACGCTGAGGATCTACAAAAATCTTGCTTTATGCCATCAGGTCTCTTTGAGCGAGTTTTGGGGCGCTGCATAGTTCGGGCTCAAGCTACCTCTCCTCGTAATGGAATCTTTAATGCAGCATATTATAATGATGTTGCAGTACTTCAGTTTGGAAAACAGATTTTCCGTATTATTCCTGTGCCCGAAATGAATATGCTTCGTGTCGATTCTCAAGGTATCAGTCCATTGGCAGTAACTGAACGAGTCAAGGAGATCTGCGAAGAGGTCATTGGTGAGTGCATGAAATTATTGTGCGTGATAGAGACGGTCTTGTGGAGAGATGATGGAGTAAACGAACAGGATGCATCCAATGCATTTTTGGCGGAGGGCAACTTCGCTGATTTCATGCTCATACCCCTTCAGTCATTGCGAGCTGCTTCTGATCAACAGCGATCTTTAAAGAAAAAGACAGGCCGTGATATTTTGTCCATACAGAGCATAAATCGCAATTACTACATGTGGGTACCGAAATTCGATGGTTTGGATGAGTACGACACCTTCCTCTCATATCGCTGGGTCAAATTCGACATCTCACTCGTGTGCTCACTATTCCATGCATGCAGCTATGAATCGGTACAGGGTGATGGCAAGACACGTCCAATCACGGTGTTCCTCGATCGGGAGCGACTGCCAGTAGGTGAAAGATTTGATACAACGTTCTCAAAAGCTCTAATCAATTCGCAAGTAGTAGTACCTATAGTGAGTTTTGATGCTTTGGAACGCCTCACTCATGACAAATTTTCTCCAGATGAAGTTGATAATGTATTAGTTGAGTGGCTCTTGGCTGTGGAATGCCAGAAGCTGAAAATGGAAAACCCTGATATAGCAGTCAAAGTAGAGAAAATCATTCCTGTATTCCTCGGTAAAGTATCCGTTTCAGTCGGCGGTGACAAGGATGACATCGCTCCCCTTTTTGCCAAAGGCACGAAAGGACGCCTCGATGCCCTCAGTGAGCAATTTCCCGCTGCTACTATCGAATTCGTCAAATCCATGCTAAAGCTGAATGGCCTCCAGCCTTCGCAAAAGAGTGAACTGGACAATTATTCAGTCAAAGCTTTCGTCCAGTCAGAGATTCAGACAATGAATGGTGTACTAGCTTGGTACCAGGACAGCCGGGATCTGCTCGATAACACTACAAAAATGGTCAATGATGCATTGGATACAATCTTTCGGCAACATAATAAAACGAAGCAACAACAGCAGGTGCAGCAACCTCTTGAAGCGTCAGCATCGGCATCAGCATTAGCATCAGGGCTAGCGTCAGGACCCGGAGGAGAGGCAGACGGAGCCTCAAAGGAGGAGGAAGTGAGGGCCCTTTCTGAGGAGCTGTGGGCAGCGTTAATGAAAGAATCCAATGCCAAGGATTTCGTAGCCTTGAAAGCATTCCTAGATGAGACTGGTATCGAAGCCGATACTATGGTCGAAGTTGTGGAAGCCCCAGAGATCACTGAGAAAATTGTAGGCCATCTCAAGATAATCCAGGGGAAGAAGGTCGCAAAAATAATGAAATCATTGGCTGATGCAAGTTCTGTCGTTGCTGCTGCGGCAGTGTAGCATTGTTATGCTACATATGTAAACCATTTTTATCTGCATGTAATACTTAAACATACGTGATGCGGAAATCAAAAATCAAAAATCCAAATTATGAGGAAAAGAAAACAGTAGTCATTTTGGGTTAGGTTTGACCTTGGAAGGAAGAAAATGAAGTTTCATATCAGCCGCTAGGACAATAATATGCAAATTGCAAATTTATTTAAGGAATTTGTTTACGAGCTGATTCCCTGCCGCCTGCGCGATCTGCGGAGGCTCGGGCGGTGGCTGGTTCAGGAACAGGTGTCTTTGATCGGACTATTCCTCAACATCTTCGTGCTACTACTTTACTTAGGAAAGTATGTGGTTAAAAGGTTCTACATGTATCTTTTGGTGTTCTTCTGTGGGTATAAGCTTTTCGACCATGCCGGCTTTGGCCACCTATGGTTCTTACTGAGTGGGTTCGCCCTCATATATTTGAACTTGCGCAACGAATCACGCAAGCGTGGAGAACTAAGTCCCTACTCTGTCTTCAACGAGAACTTTCAGAGAATTATGGGGGACTTGGACGCAGACCAGATCGATGAGCAGTTGCGGAGGGGCGGCTGAGTGGCAGCAAAGACGGTGCAATGATCCGAGTGTCAATCGACGCCGTTCGTTCGTTGGTTGGACAGTTGTACAGGTGGACAGGTGAAGGGGAGGGGCAGTAGTGTTTCTATGCAGCTATATTGTATGTTGCTGTAAAGTTTGTAAGACGAGGATGAGGATGTGCAACAGGGCTGCGTTCAGTACATACAAAACAAATCAACAGCCTCGAAGGCTCCAAGGAGGTTTCCGAACAGGGGTCACTGCAGGCTGAGCTCTGAGTTGAGCTGCAGACCCTGGCCCTCCAAATACATCATCTCCGCAAGCTCGGGGCGGACGCGGAAGAGAGCAGCCAGCACGAAGCCATGCAGTACCACTGGCTCACCAGGTGCAGAGACACTGCCCCCCTTGGCTTCGTCGGCAGCTTGCGCATGCCCGACCTGTTCAGATCCTTGTGCTTCACTCCCCTCGTCATCGTCGTCGTCATCATCGCCATCCTTCCCTTTGTCGCCCCCACCGAAGCGCTTCGTGATGATTCTTTGCAGCACATCCGTGCCCTTGGCTACCGTCTCTGTGGGTGGGGTGCTGTAGTTGGGAAAGCCTTCATCGATCCAGTGGCGGAGGAAATGGTCTGAGAATGGACCACTGCCAAAGTGGTTTAAGGACCCCGCATGCTGCGAGCTGGCTTTCACACTTCCGCGGGCGATTTTCGCACGTGTCTCCGTTTGGTTCACTGCACGCCACATGAAGTGCAGCAAAGCTTTTACTTTATTAACAGGGGTTATTGCGTTGTTTCGATATGCGAACGTAGCCATGGCGACAATGGCGTCGCAGAAGTTCGAAAAGACCATTCCGTTCAGGTCCTTCGACTTCGAGTCGTAGCTGACGGTGTTGAGATACATCTCTCCAACCTCGATCGCCGTCAGCAGCTCAGTGCTCTTCAACTCGAAGTCCAAACAAAACTGAGTGTATTCGCGAAAACTGATTTGGTCTCTTTGGGACCGTAGCTTGTCTCGGATGGCCTTGGTGTCCCGCGCCTGTGCCTTGCTCTGCTGCAGATTTCCCGTACCCGTCACCCCCGTCTTTGCACTTTCTGTGGCTAGAGCTTGAGCTCTCCGTTTGTCTGCCAAGTCCAGGTAATAGCGGAATATTCCCATAAGGGCGCGCCCGTAGACTTCTCTCACTATCGCCCGCGCCTCCTTAGTCGTGCTCTTCGTGCATACCGTCAGCACGTGCTCCGAGCGACGGCTGGCCAACGTCAGCACGTTCTCGAGAAGGAGGCGTCGCAAGCTCGTCGTCGGGTCAGGCACGGACCCAGGGGGGCCGGGGTAGACCCTGACAGCAATGATTTCGAGCAACCTCAAAAAATCAGCAAATGTTATGACAATGGTGTGGGAACTGTCGAAATCTTTCCCGTTGACGCCACCAACTTTCTGAAACTTTCTCTTGTTGCGTACGAGACGTACGATTTCCAGTTCCAGCTCACTCACCATAAACTTTCTGCTTGTTATTTGACAATCCTTTGCAAAGCGCGCAAAAGAAGTCATCTTCCATGTCTCAGGAAAATTAGCGTCACTATGAAGGCTATAAAACGTGAAAATATTCCAGAGCTCCGCCTCTACACTCATCTCGCAATTTTATCCCAAAAATCCCGGTATTTCCAAAAGTTTCTTACCTGTAACAAAACGAATACACTATCTTACTTCCTATATTCACTACTCTAAGTCGATATCCGCGGCAAAGCTGCCGTACACCCTGTATCCCAACTCACTCCTACCGGGCGGGTCGTTCGTACGTTTTACTAGTAGTTTTCTTTATACTTCACTTGTCTTCCTTTACTAGATGTGTTGATCACGAAGGTGGTTATCACTACCGAAAGGACTGGCTAGTAAGGTTTATTAAATCTTGTGATTAAGACAAGTGGAAGAGAGGAAGATAAGACAAGTAGAAGAGAGAAAGATATCTGGACATGGGGGCAAACGAATCGTCACTTGGAAAGCACACCACTGCAAAGGAAGTCGTGGAACACTTTGGGAAAGGGAAGTGGCTCGAAGGTAAGACGGCTGTGATTACTGGCGGGAACAGTGGCATCGGTTTGGAGGGTTGCAAGGCCCTAGCGAATGCGGGTTGCAAAGTGGTGATGTGCTCGAGAAGTGTGAAAAATGCGGAGCAAGCAATAGAAACTGAGCTAATGCAAGATGGCGAAGGGCACTATTCTTTATCTGCGGAAGACCGCAAACTTGTATCCGTGAGGCAACTGGACTTAAACAGTATGGCGAGTGTCCGGGCCTTCACTGATGAAATCTTGAAGTCTAAGCTTGAAATAGACTTTTTAATTCTTAATGCTGGGATAATGGCCGTCCAAACGAGACAAGAAACTGAGGAAGGTTTCGAAAAGCAGATCGGTGTAAATCACTTTGGTCATGCCTATTTAGTGCAGCGTTTGTACGCCTCCCTCACTAGCTCTGCCAAGCGTCGGAAGGCTGACTGCCGCGTCGTCGTGCTCAGCAGCAGCGCACACGCAAATATGATGGGTATAGTTCCGGATATTGAAGTCGGGGGCGACCTGCATTTTGAAAAGCAAAAATACGCTCCGTGGCCCGCGTACGGACGGTCGAAGCTTGCGAATCTCTTATTCGCCAAAGGACTTGAGAAGAAGTTTCGAGATGACGGGTTCGGGGACTTCTGCACTGCAATGGCAGTGCATCCCGGTGTTATCAAAACCGCACTGTGGAAGGAAACAAGTTTCTCAACGAACCCGGTTATGAGCTGGATTGGGAATGTGTTCCTCATGGGAAAGACCATTCCCCAGGGTGCTGCAACGACACTGTTTGCGACACTCGCGCCTGAAGCAAAGGGCGCCCAATACCGCGGTGCGTACTTGGCAGATTGCGCGCTGGCCTCCGAATCAGAAAATGCAAAAGATGCGAGCAAACGGGATTACTTGTGGGACGTTACGGAGAAGCAGCTGGTGGAGAAGGAGACGAAATCGAAATCGAAGAACTAGGAGGCTCAAGGCTCAAGGCTCAAGGCTCAAGGCTCAAGGCTCAAGGCTCAAGGCTCAAGGCTTGAGGCTGAATAGCAATTAACTGTAAATTCACTTTAAAACACACAATAACTTACACGCTCAATGTAGAAATGCAAAAAGCGGGCACTACCCTGCCCTGCCCTGCTCTACACTGCCCTGCACTGCGTTTCACGCACCATGAATTGTATACTTGGCTTCCCGTCGAGCTTCGGGATCGAAGACTTCCCATCGGTTCGCAGGAAAGAGATGCTTGTTGCGCTCGTACCAGGATCTCAAGCACACTTTGCCTGGGTGGCTCTCGTCCTTCTCGACGCGGGAATCGCCAAGCAGACGAATGTCGTCATGCACATCAAAGTGAAACAGCGGGCCTGACTTGCCTCTGGCTTTGGTGATGATCAGGTCGTAGAATGACAACTGGTGTGGGATGATCAAGTCTTCCTTGATATACATGAGATTGTCCGCTGTCGCTGCTCGCAGATCTCGGAAGTCGTTCCTGCATAGTTCCAAAGCCTTTTTCAGAAATTCCTCAATCGTCGAACCTTTTGCAACAGTGATGGTTTTGCGATGGCCGGAACCATCCCAGTAGCTAAATACCACTTGCAACATTTCCTTTTGTACGAGTGATTGCGAGTCGAGCCATTCTTCGCGCAGCATCCTACGCTTCGCTTCAATTTGCTCGTCGCGTTCGCGATCCGGTAAGAAGGACGTGGCCGCTTTGGGGTCCTTGCCCACCTTGCTAACCCGCTTCGTCTTCGTCTGCGGAATCGGTGTTTCCTCGTCTCCATCCTCGTCCGCAAAGCTGAGGGCAACGGTGGCTTTCCGCTTCTTCTTAGAGCGGGGTTCGCTAGATTTTGCATCCTCTTGGACAGTTCCTGGATCCGTGGACTGTGCTTTGGAGACGTGTTCCTTGGTACTTTGTGAAGCGACAACACCCGCGTTGTCCTGTTTACTTTCCCCACTGCTAAATTTATCCCCAAATGCACGCACACGGCTCTTATTCTGCTCTATTATGTATGACTTCTGAGATTCATACTGCAGCACCTGTTTCTCGCGCTCCTTGGAGAGATGAGAGGCTAGTGCCCCGGATACTGTGCCCTCTACGGTATGCACACCCGAGTTTCCCACTCGAACAATATGGTGCTTCGACATGCTGTTTGGCCATGAACTCAAACGAGCTCAGGTGCTTATGAATTGTTTTTGGGTAACCCTCTGCAACATGCTATCAAAAGCCCTGAAGACTGAAGAATGTGAACCTCTCCAAAATTCGGTTAAGTACATATCTCCAAAATTCGGTTCCTGTAAAATAGGTTGTCACAGGTGAGAATTCGGTTATTGTTGAGACTAGACTGGGCTATATTCTCTGATTAGACAGTGCACTCTTCAGAGGCACATGAACCATGACATAAAATCACGCAGAAGCATGAGTTGTGTGGTATGTGGGCATCCCCCACAGATCCATAAGGATCGACCCTCCTGACAACTGATTACCTCACTTGGTGAGTGGGTTTTGTTTCGAGTTTTCACCGGCGGAAATGTGTACCTTTTCCTCCATAATCGGCCACATAGCCCCCCGCTTTGGCCATCCACTCGGAAGGGAGATCCTCCGAGGCGGGTTTTTGCATTCGACGCTCTGCATTCAGCTGCCGCTGCTGCTTTGCTGCCTCGGTAGCGGCAGCAATACGGAGCTCGTCTTCCGACAGAGTGGCGACGCTGCGAACCCCGTCAAGGGGGGCACTGAGTAGGAACTCGACTTCCGCCTGCACATCGCCATCGGCGATTCCCCTATCCTGCAGAAGTTCCTGGTGTTTCAGGGCATGCGAGGATTCGAGTCCTTCCAGCTGTTTTCCTACAGGTCCTGATAAAAACGCTTGTGCAATATGCATGGCGCTAGAGCCAGAAGTGAGGTCGGTATCCTCAGGAGACGTCACGCCGCCCCGCGCACGGCTTCTACCAGATACCACGACATCCACCTTGTCTTTCGCGATACTCTGCAAGGCAGCGCCTTCTGTCCGATGTTGCGCCACCTTGAAGTTACCTCTGTCCCGACGCACTTGAGCACCAATTTTACTCTGCACTGCGCGCATACGTGATGCTGTGGTAGTTTTTCTAGCGGCGGTTGGCGCCGGTACAGAGGCAGACGATAAACTGGAGTCCCAACGTTTGCGTGTGGCAGGAGTCACTCCAGAAGCGGTGCCCGACGCACGTACTCGAGGAGCGAATTTACCCGCTCCGATGGCGTGCTTCCGCTCAGGTGACATGGTACTGAGGCGTTTCCGGGCCTCAACAATTCCACGGCCCAGCGCACGATAGACTGCATCCTCCGCCGCCTCGTCAACAGTACTCTCCGCGCTGCCCTCAGGAGCAGCACCGCCGGCACTGCCTGCGGATACGAGAATCTCATCTGCCTGATCTAGTGCGGACTGGCCGTCGATGGCTTCTATGCTCAAAAGCGCTTCTACTAGCTGCTGCCCTTCGCTGCTGCTGCTGCTGCTGCTGCCGCCGCTGCCCTCAACGGCAGATGCAGCTGCTGCGTTGGCAGCCAGTGCATCCATCTTCATCTGCACTCGTTGAGCCACCGCCTCTCGATGTGCAGCAATTTTTCGCGCCTTGTCCTGATCCACGTACTTCTCCACCAGGTCCGTCCACTCCTCAAGGCGCAACTTTGGCTCCTGCATAGACGAGCCGCCTTTTGACGACGCAGCAGCGGCGAGACGTGCATGAGCCAGCAATGCTTCTGGGACGCCAGTACCGCCTCCCATCCCCAGGGCGCGCAGTGCCGCTGGAACTTCCGACACTTTCAGCGTCGCACTTCCCTGGGCGTAGTCGCTGAAGGCCCTCGCACTCAATCTGCGGCGCACGGCTGGTGCCAATGCCGCAAACGATGGAGGGCTGCTGGTGTCCGAGACGGGAGATGCACTTGGGCTGCCGTGATCCTTACCGTCGGGGACTCCCGTGATCACCTCCAGGGCATTGAACTCGGAGTCTGCGAACGGAAATGCCGCAGTGACGTTCGCACGAGGCG
>JACKZZ010019978.1_pt1 | contig 25373 bp, 13 predicted proteins | sample 8027871 | NCBI WGS metagenome assembly JACKZZ01 (sample SAMN15724774, study PRJNA655200) | protist metagenome | isolation source: fluorescence activated cell sorting (FACS) single amplified genomes of... | place: USA: West Boothbay Harbor, Gulf of Maine | collected 2000-07-19 | reverse complement strand
AACAAATTTGTTGGTTGGAGGCTCTTTATTCACAACCTCCTTGCCAGGCTGGAATGAAGATGCCTTACCCTCAAATGTCAACATAATTCTTATGAATAACTATATAAATGTTGTGATATCTTGATACTCTTTTTCGGTCCTTAGTTTCCAAGATACCTCACCTTGTAGTATTGGATAATCGGCACAACCAGCGCTTAGATTAAGATTCAATGCAATCACTAATATAAGCAGGTAGTTGCTACTTGGTAACACTCAATCTCTACGATTCATACACATATCGTCCGAAAGGTTTCGGGACGGTCGTACGTACGACAAATGAACTCTTGAGGTTTCTAGGGCTTCTGTGAGCTGTGAGTGTCTTGAGGAATTGATATCCTTCCTTATGCAACATTTACTAATATGAAGTATTTGATGACAAAGTGGCAGTCATAAGACTATAGTGTGACTGAAAAGCCTGTGATTGACTGTGTGGAAGTCAGGAGATAAGAGTTGAGACTGTGGAAGATCAGGATGGGAGATCGATTTAATACAGCTGAGGTAAATTATCCCCCCATAAAACCAGAGACATTACAAAAATGGAGACCTCCTCCAGCTGGTTTGCCAAATGCTATCCCAAATCCCTTAACTATGTTCCATAGTAAATCTCAGCCTCTTGCGAAGAAGTTCCGCAGTACGGATGCTACTGTAGGACAGAATATCAAAGAGATTGAATCTCGCACGCGTTGGTTACGCCCTGATAAAGTTGACCCAACCTTTGGTATAAAAGGTGATACAAATGAAGTGCTCATACGTAGATCTTTTCGTAGATTAGAATCAACAGCATTATTTAATGTTCCTGGTAAAAACGATGTAAATTTAAAAGAATTATCAGTTGAAGATGAAGAAATTACTGGAAAATTTGACCCAAAATCTTATGTTTTAGTCGAAGAATCCCGCTTAGCTGAATTGGCTGCGTTAGAAACAATTCTAAGTGAGGAAAGACACAAGCTAGGTGAACAATGCACATGGATATTAAATGATTATCATGTTGATGCACGTATACCATTGCCAGCAACTAAAGTTGCAGTACATAACTTAGCAAATGCTGATGCATCAAGGTTAGTTCATGAAATTACAAATATCCATGTTGCCTGGCATAACTACTGTTTAAAGAAAAATTATGATAGAGTGGACGAAGTATTAAATACAAAATCATATTTAAAATCAGCACCATTAGCATTACGTGCTATAAAGTTACAAAAATTAAATGAATTAAAAATGAACAAAAAGTTATCATATGATCGCGACTCCATGTTGTTCGAAGACGATCTGAGCTATTTAAATCAATCCCATTATCGAGCATTGGAACGTAAATTAGATTATGATAGATATTTTGTATTAGCAACAAGATACGGTTATATGTCTGAAGAAGAATATACAATTGATGAAAGACCTGGAAGACGTTATTGGTTGCGATGTCATGATGCTGTCGTTAAGTTTCAAACGGTTTGGGGAATGTATTGGGCTATACAAAGAATAAAACGTAGAAAGGGTGCCATGGAAATGCAAAGAATTGCAAGATGTTGGATTTATTATCGGAGATATCATCCATTAATTATATTTAGATTAAAATATGGTAAACGTACTTATTACGAATTTGTATTATCCAGATGGAAATCTTACGTGCGTATTTGCATTATGGCTAAAGAGGCATTCGAGTATTACTTAGATAGAACATGGTTTCATAAATGTTGGTATGCATGGCGTAAATTTGCAGTTGATACACGTGATGAAAGAAATCGTATGTTGCGTCGTGTATTATTCGGATTAATAAATTCTGGATTAGTAAAAACATTTCAAGCATTAAAAAGGAATGCAGAAAGAAATCGTTATATTAAGATAAAAATGAGACGTAATATTGGCTTTCCACATTTTGATATGTGGTGTGATTATGTTGATTGGTCAAAAATGGAAAGAAAATTAAATAATGCCGGAACCATGATTAATAAATGGTCACGACTACGTATGGCTCGAAAACGATATCAAGCAAAAAAACTTATTGCAACACACCTAGGTGCTATCATTAGAGCTGTTGTAAAATGTATTATAATACGTAAAGCTGTATTACAAGAAAATTTTATGTTATGGGAAATGAAAGAAACTGAATCATTAGCAATTATTAAAAATAATGAAGAAAGATCGCGACAATTGAGACTGGCAAAAGCGATGGAAACTCGCGAAAAAAATCATTTGAATGATCTGAAACGTCATTTTAAGTCACGATATGGTCGAATACAATTACAAATTAGTGATCATACTGATAAAACAGAATTAATGAAAATACATCTAAGAGATTGTGCAGTAATGCATAGAAATAGAGAAAGACATGATACATTCTTAAGGGAAAAACCACATTATCAATGCGTGGATCCTGAGTGCGCGGCAACATTTATATCCTTATTTCAGTACAAAAATCATTGGAGAAACGATACAAGACATGGAAATAATAATCGTATAGATGAATCTAATAAGTTTTATGGTGAAGAAGTTGATGTAAAGCGGTTACAAAAGCGGTTACAAGATACTGATAAAATTAGAAAATATGCATACCCAGCTCCTATTGTGAGTTTCGTAGACACTTCGGCAGATAAGGGCGAAGATCCTTTCATCAAAATTGTTGATTTTCATATATTTTTATCTAATTCTAAATTACGTCATACCATGAGAAAATCGTTAACAAAATTAATGCAAAATTACACTCCAGTAGATAACCATGATACTTTGGTTAAGCAGGATCATAGTTCCAGTTCAGGTAGTGGTAAAGGGTTATTACCTATGTCTATATCATCAAGCAGTAGTTCAGCTACTGGTGCTAATGCTGGTGGTATAATGGCATTATTTACTACACCTAAAATTGTACCTACTGGTATTGTAAGCATGACAGAGCTTTTAGCAAATGATGATGATGATGATGATGATGAGAACACTGATATTTTGAGTGCTGCGGAACGTGCAACCGGTGATGGCAATTCTCTCAATGAAGATGGTTCTATAGCATCATTAGTAAATTCAATGGATGGATTGGAATCATTAATAACATTAGATGAAGAAGATTTGAATTTATCCAAATGTGATCCTATTAAAAGGAATGTCAGAAATTGTTTGGACTTGTATAATGCTATCGAAGAATGGCGAACATATGCTACAACATCAAAAGAATTTAATGATAAAGCTATGTATATATTAGATCATTATTTAAAAATACCACCATTATTACCCGTGAAAGAGCCAAATGAAATTGATTTAGAAGATTATTGGGAAAATTATGACTTAGATGGTTATAACACAGATGATAGTGAGGATACTGTACTACATGAAGAAAAGGAAGAAAAAAGACATAATAGATACTTATATAGACAAGAACAATTAAGATTACAAGAAATTACTATGCGAGGTGATACAATTGTACATTTACCGCCAGAAGATGATGATGGTGTGTGGTGGAATAGTTTGTTGTCAACTTTAGAATCCGTCAAGTATGCAGAACATAAAGGGCACTACAAGCAAGTGCGGCTTCCTCGTTCATGTTTACGTATGGTACTTGGTTTAGAAGGGCAAGTATATAATCATTGGAATACTGAAGCAATTTTACCAGCAACAATATTTGATAAATTACAGTGGAATACATTTAAATTTTTATTTCATTATTGTAATGAAAAATCTTTAGAATTTCCTAAATCGAAAGAATATTTTGACTTTTTAGAAATGAATGAAAAATTAGAAGAAAGAAGACTACAAGAAATGTATTGGCGTGCTAAAGATATCAGATTACAAAAGATTGAAAAATGGGTTCATAACGTATTCATGGAGAAACACTTAGCATTATATAGAATGGGAGAAAAATGTGCTATTAAGGCAAGTGAAAATATAATTGAATGGATGGTTGATAAAGCGTGCAATGCATTGTTATTGGAAAGAGTTATTGATTTAACAATAAAAGAGCAATCACGCCATGAAACAATAAATTGTTTGGCACATGAAGTATATGAAAATATATTTGACGATTTGTTTGACGAATTTTTCCATTTTTACGGTAATGCAACAATAACAGCTTTAATGGGGGACGATAGTGTGAGACATAAAATGATGGTATTTGCTGGTTTACGTGAAGGTTCATTCTCATTGAAAAAGAAATTATTAGTTAATGTCGATATGTCAGCAAGTAGTGCTTCTTTGCTTGATATGCTTAACGGTGGTGATGATGAGGCGAAGGGAGATGACTCCATTGCTGAAGGTGATGAAAAACATCAAGTTGAAGAAATACCAAAAAAGCAATCTATTACTACCGGAAGGCAAATGCCTGGCAGCATAAGTAATCCTGGTGCACCACCAAAACCATCAGCTGAAGCAATAGAAGAAATGAAATCACAAAGTAACACAAAATCTACCGAAGTTAATAGTAGTCCTGTACCAACAGGAAATGTTATAAATCCTACTAAAAATAAGCTTGCTGGTGGTATAAATGCTGTACCAGGTGATAAAAATTTTCATTTAAGTCCAGTTGAAATAAAAGCGTTAAATAAAATACAAAATATAGCTAGAAGAATCATAGGGAGGAATATAACTCGGAAAGTGTTTGCGAAAACTTGGGTGAAGAAATGGGATTCTCAATATGAATGTTGTTTTTATGCAAATGTTAAGGATGGTTCAAGTACGTGGGAAACACCAGCATTATATAAATATTTATATCCTGGTAGATCATGGTAAATATGGTAGTGGAAGTTATTTTTATATTTTTTTGTTGAGTTTGTATTTAAATCACTGTGTTCTTTATCCTTATGTACAACTAGATGTATGCTGGAACTACAATATTTAATCCTCTTGAAGCGATAATTCAATAGCAGCCTGAATTTCTCTCTCTTCTTCTGTCATATCATCACTTTTGGTCAATTGTTGCGTAGCCTCTGTGACTGCTGCTGCATTTTCCGGTGCAGGAGACGGTGGCGAAGATCTTTCTAAACTTTTATTCATAGTAGCTATTTTTTCTGCTTTCTTACTTGCAATCCAATGTTGGATTCTTCCTTGAAGTTCAGTACATGGTTTTACATCACTCATTGTCATTGGTGCACGGTTAAATGGGTCAATTGGATCATTTAATAGCTGTTGTATAATAGTGGAACGATCTAATATATTACCACTTGGAAGTTCAACTGGGTCATGCATTAATTCATCTAATAACGGATCTAAAAATTCGCTTGGTGCATCATTAAGCAACTCATCTAAATCAGCGGCATCAACAGCTAGTAAGATTAATTTATCTTTAAATTCAATTAATTTCGCAACATCACTTGGTGTCATTAAATTATGTTTCGTAACAACTTTAATTGCTTTTGTTAATGGTGCAGCATTTTTAAAGAATGCATCATTTACTGCTGCATCTTGAAATTCTTTAGATGGACATACATGTAGCAGTGATTCGCATACTTCACGTAACATAACTTTTGGTTCAAAATTATATTTTTCCATATTATCCACTTTGATTTCCATACTTTTTGTACCGGTCAAACTATATATGACATTAAAGATCATTGATACTAAACGTGGTAAAATAACGTTCTGAAGGAATGGTTTTTGTATGACATCATCACTTGTGAGATAATTTACCATGTGCATTGTGTCAAGTGTCAATCCTGACGCATGTGTTGCAACTTGCTCTGCTTCTTCTAATTTATCAGTAACAGCTTTTCTTGCTTCTCCATTCATTGTATTCCATTCAGAACTTTTCATTATTGTTTGATGTTCCTTAATATCCTCTAATGATGTTAATGTCTCTGATACTAATCTATTTGTTTCATTTAATAATCCATTAGCAAATCTTATAAAAAATGGCATTTCATTATCAGTACCATTGTCAGCTACAGTATCACTTGTAACTGCCAATTCTGTTCTTGGTGAATTGCCTGTAATCTTTCTATCACTCATAGCAATATTACGGAAACCATCTCTATGTGATTGCAAATCCCATAAATGTTTTAATACATTACAAATGCGTTTACGATGCGATATTTTTTCATAAAAACCAGTTCTTTCTACGTCACCATATAGCAACAATAGCGTGGGTGCTAAATGTTGTTGTGCCATTAGTGATGATTCTAACATGCGTGAATGTATGCCATCTAAAAAGCTTTCTTGACTCCATCTTTCATTCCATCGCAAATGATCTCTACCTTTATTTGGTAAATAAACTTGAAATAATAATTCACCAAATATAGCACGAACATGAGGCGTATCTGGTGTTGATGGTCTTCGTAAAAAGAAGATAACAAGCTCTAATACATTTAATATTTGTGGTATATTCAATAAATCACTACGATTTTTAGCAATAAATATTAATGTTGTCATCATGTCTTCCAATGCATATTCTGGAAATGCTTCCAGTATGGCAATTTGTTGTACAGTCAAATGATCATTACTCAGTATACTTCCATCAGAGGTAGAGACACTTACACCTTCATTTAATGCTTTTAAAACAATTGACGCGAATCCAGTAGTGAAATTAACAAGATCAGTCATCAATTCTGGATGCAAAAGTTCGCAGTCATGCCCTAATTTTTGAGAAAATGCAGATAATGCTCTAGGCTCCTGGTTTCTCAGTTCTTCATCATTCCTGTTTAGCCACTGTAACATTCTTTCATAATCTCTACACATTGGAATATATGATAAATGTATACTGCGTAATGTTAAAAAAAAACACTGAGTCATAAAATTTACTGGCGCGGTGGTAGATCCAGTGCCATTGCCATCGACTTCCATACCTTTCGGTGACTCTTCCGATCGGATCAGGAGAGATTTATCACTTTTATCAAATATCTCTTTTGAACTTTCGGTCAATAAATAATGCCAATCAACTTTATTTAATCTATTTTCATCAAGTACAAATGGTCTGCATAATCTTAATAATAATGAAGTCAAATTTAACATGAAACCTCTGCTTGCACCAACTAAATGTGATGGTTGATCTTTAGCGTTTTCCGCATTTAATGACACTGCAGATATTAACCATGCTATTGCTTCTTCTTTACTTGAACCACCAGATTTTAATATACATTCAATAATTTCATGTGCAGAAGCAACCAAAGTATCCATGCGATCACGCATCAATTTTATGTTACTATCTAACACGTTGCGTCTCATACCTATGACATTCCCAAACATAGTATTAAATTGTGGATCACGTGCATCTACTGTAAATCTTAATAAACGTCCAATTAATGTTTTATCTGCAACAGCTGCACCTTTTACTGTACTATTATTCATTTGTGCAAAACCAAATATTCCTCCTAATTGATTTGGTTGAGTTGGTGAGGCATTCCGTAGACCCTCCTCAAGTTGGAAACATGACGATATTGCTATAAGTCGTGCGGTTTTCTTATCACTTCTAGCAATAATACGTAAAATAGATAATGATCGTGAAACATTTTCTAGTACAGAATATCCTGCTGGTTGTCCCATCATTCGCATCATTTGCATAGGATCATTTGAATTACTTCTACTCATAGGTTTATTTAAATCATCATAACATTGCATTACTATGTTCTTTATAATGTCCTCGAGACTATCTTGTTCATCTAATTCATTAATCAAATCGCGTACCAATGCTGATAAAGCTGGACTAGCGTCATCACCAAGAACTAAAATTAAATCTTTCATAGAGTTTTCACTATTCTTACCAAACATTTCTGGTACTGTGAGTGCTGTAACTAAAAAATTAACACATTGTGATTTACAATTTAAAAAATCATCTCTTATTTCACTTTGTAATGAGCCTTCACGTGATACAATACGTTTATAGCACCCAATAAGATAATTAACTGCATTGTTACCAATACCTTCCATAGATAAGCGGTTGCAGATGTGATCTGTCAGATTTGCGCTATTCAATAGTGGCTGTATTTCAATACCAGCATCAGATACTGCATCACTACTACTACCAATATACATGATATTATGTCCATTATCATTTTGCATATTTTCAATGCGTAAAGTAAAAAGAAATGCTGTTTCTAATGCACTATTCAATGTACGAGCTACTCGTGATGGTGTTGGTTGTCCAGTTGAACGGGAGGGTGTTGGATGCCCAGAACCACCACCAGAACTCCCTATACTCGATTTAAAAACATCTTTATTGTTATTTTCTGCCGAAGTAGATGGAGTTTCAATTATTAATGAAGAAGATTTAGTAAGATCTTTACTACTATTATCAGTACCCGAAGCACGAACTGGTGTTGACATCATGGAAGAAGAAGAAGAAGAAGAAGAAGAAGAACTAACTTCTGTTGTTTTAGTTGATTTCGTAGGACTACTAGGTGCACTTGTGTTTTCATTACTATTTATTGAAGAAGCAAACTTCATTCGACGCTCTCGAATCTCTTCTTTTGTCAATACAGGACTTGGGTTTTGTTCCTTTGGTTGAGGATTATTAGCATCACCTTCTTCGACTTTATCATCATCATTATCATCCCCAGATTTTAGAGTAAAATTAAAAAAGGAGCTCATCCCACTTAGGATAAATAAGCAACTATTGTTGTCTATTATTCTAGTTTATTAAAGTTCTTTCCGTGAAGGTGCGCACGTCGGATCTTCCATTTTTGGAAGAGAGAGGAAACTTTTCAGGACTCCAAAGTTCAGGGTGCCAGCATTTGAATTTAAGTCATCAAACAAGACAAGATGAGTGGAGGTACAAAACATTATGAAATGACTGATCAGCTCACTGAGTGGGATGAAATTATGATTAAGAAAGGAATCAAGACTAAGGATCAGTGTCTTATTGAAAAGGGTGTAAATCCTGAGGATTTTCGCAAAGAACCTGAAGTGGTGTTTGAAGATGTTTCTAAAGAGGAGCTGCTTGATCAATTAGCTACAGATGAAATTGATGAATTAGAGGAAGAAGAGTTTGATGATACACGCATGCTTGATGAATTTCGTAAGAAACGTATGGCAGAAATGAAAGATAATGCCCTTAAAAATCGTTTTGGAGATTATCAAGAAATAAGCAAATCTGACTATGTACGTGATGTTACAGAATGTAGTAAAACAGGTTGTTGGGTTGTCATACATTTATATCAAGATAGTGAGCTTGCATGTAATCTTGTTGATGAGACGTTACTACAATTAGCACCAAAATTTAAACACGTTAAATTTTTAAAAATACGATCAACAATGGCTGTTGAAAATTGGCCAAATAGTCGTTTACCTGCCATATTTTTATATAATGAAGGTGAATTACAACATCAAATTATAGGAATTACGGAATTAGGGGGCAAAACTATGAAAGCAGCTAATATGGAATGGTATTTATCTACAAAAGGTATTGTGCAAACAGAATTAGAAGAAGATCCTATTCGTACTTATGTTACAAGTAAAATTAAAAAGCATACTGTATTTAAATCGAGAGGCACTGGTTTGGATTCTGATGACGATTTAGATAGTGATTAAACGTCTATACTATAGTTAGTTTCACAAAAATGGATTGTATTGTCAGGAGTAGCTAGTATAAAGTGAATAAATTGATGTAATAACAAAAGATTAACCAAAACAATATCAACAATAATTAAATAAAATACAATATTAACAGAATTTTTTCTTATCTCTAGTGTTCATGATTATCAATATTCTTTCCTTATTTTCAATTCAAACAATTTTACTATTATATTTTAAACGCATTAACATCGATATTAACTGATCGCCGTGGGTACCTTCTTCAAGATTATCCATAAGTTCAGTTAAACCATTTTTAGGTTTTATTTTATCTGTATTTTTAATTTCTCTTGGTATATCCATAGGTAGTGTTGATTCATCTCTTGGTATGAATGACGTACGTAAGCCAGGTGGTGGTGTAAACTTTAATCTTAAACTTCTTTCTCGTTGTAATCTCATTGCTAGTACAGCATATTCTTCTGGTGTACTTGGATAATCCCAAAACGATAAACTTAGTGCCCGTGCTATTCCAGGCATGTGACTATTAGTGCACTCTTGTAACTGCGGTGCTGATATAACAGGTAAACCTTCTCTCAATGAATCTAAAATTTGATAATGCATACCAACAGGAAATGGATCAAGTATAGCTAAAGAATTTCTGCGTAATGCATGGTAAACATGATCATCTAATGGAGGTAAGACTCTAACACGACTAGATTTTTCAACACCTAATACATTTCTTAAACGTTGCATTAATTTAGATACAGCTGCTGCAGGATTTGTTGGATGCATTAAATCATGTCTTACAGCTTCATGTACAATTGGTAACACATCTCGTCCAATTTTAGGTACTGCTAAGACAACTAATGCATGTGGATCGCTCATCAGTACATCCAACACAGCATCAAATTCAGGATGCATATGTCTTATAGATCCTGGAAATAAATATAAATGTGTTTCATTTAATAAAGGTAATAAATAATTCTTATGTAATAATTCATACAATTTTTTTTTATCATGTAACGCACGGACTGGCGGTAACGGCGGTAATCCTTTCAAAAATATAACTTGTTCTGAATACAAATCTTGTGGGGGTTGATTTACATTTTCATAATATTCCATTTCAATAATATCATCATTATTTTTATCATCACTTTCGTTGTCAGCATATTTATACATTTCTAATGGATTTGATATTAACGACTGTTTAGGGCATGTTGCAGAGGAGAAAAACGGTTCAGGCATAATATAATAATCTATTGTTTTAATTCCTAATGTTCCACCAAAACCCCATAAATTCGCTTGCCATACAGCTAACCTCTCGTGTGCTAATGCAAATACACGACTATCTAATGCAGCATCTGCAAATATGATCATATCAGCATTCGCATCCAATATTCTTTCAATGGCTAATGTTTTATTTTCAGGTGGTAATGCTATATTTTTATCAAAAACGGCAAAAGCTTTATCAGTATTTTCATCACGTGCTGTTGGAAAACACATTATTATTAATTCTAATTGAATATTTTTACTTAATTTTTCTCTTCTTATAGAATTCATTAAACCTAATACTATTTTTCCTGGTATACCGTCAGCACTACCCGACACAACACCGAGACGCAAAATAAATTGATCCTTTTCATCACCATCTACATAATCACTATTATGTATTTTTTTCGTATTATTACCATTTGGATTTAAATGTGATGGTATTGGTAATGTTGGACACATTTTAAGATAAACTTCACTCAATAGGACAGACAGTGCAACCGGTGAATGACCTAAAGTCAATGAATGACGAGGTGATGAATGTCCAGCTAAATGTAATAAAGGTAAGGATTGCAATGCTAATGCAGCTTCGTTTGGTGAATCACATACACGTTTCATAACATTTGAAATATCTATATTTTTTATTTTATTTTTAGATAATAATATATCTTCACCATTTCTTTCAAAATGATCTACAGCTAAAGCCAACGAGCGTACGTCTTTATGGACTGGTGAAAAAACTAATTTTGCACGAAATAAATATAATGGTGCTTCCCATGGGGTAGCACTCAACCATACGTGCCTTAAAGATAAATCAAACAAGCCTAGCTTCGCTAACCCCACAGCAAGGGAAAACCGTTGTTGAGTACCCATATCTTTGATGTTCATAAAATCAATAGATGCCAACTTTATATCATCTATATTTGCTGTTTTGTGTATTAATCCACGTGCTTCACTTAGTAAATAATTTAATAATGATATTTTTGATGATAGAACTGTATTTGGTGCACCGCCCGCCGCTGTTGCAGTGCCAAGTACTTGGTCTTGATTATGAAATTTTCTATCAATCCTTATTAATGCATTATCATTTATAGTAGATGTAGTGTCATCTAGTAGACTATCCATTCCAATTAATTTCATACCATATTCACCAATATTACATAATATATCTATTAATATAGATTTTATTGTCCAAGGTATTGGTGGTAATTTTATGGGTACTATTTTTGCTTCCCTTTCTAAAATCATTTCTAGTCTATCAACTAAAGTTGCTGTATACTTAGAAATTAATTCCATGCCTCTTTTTTCTTCATTACCTTTCATCAATACTTGAGCACTAAGCGATCGTAAACTCAATGTATCACTATGATTCAATTTATTCCAGTATACTTCAGCATTTTTTAAATCACCCTGTGAAAATGATAATACGGCCAACATGTGATTCAAACGATACCCTAATGTGCTTTTAGGATCAACATAATAAAAAGCATCTTGAAATAATGACTGTGCTATATCAGGAACGAGAAGACCACAGTAAGTATTACCTATGCGTATAGCAACATCTGTAATTTCATCTATATTTGCAGAACATAGTGTGCTATTACTTCTACATGGTGTTATAAGGTCGTAGAAATGTTGCTTCTTCACATGATCTGGGTATTCCCATGGCTTTTGACATAAACTCATACACAGTAAGCCTAAGAGAAGTGTATACCGGAGTAAAATGACCATTATGGTAATTCGTCTCCAAAAACTGGGATGTGATAGATCGATCGATGCACCACTATATTAAAAGGCGTACTTTCTCTTGAAAGTCCCCAATAAACATCAAGCAGCCAGGGAACGCGGTCCCGGACATGCCCCGCTTGGCGTCGGATCACCAGGAGTTTTTTTATGCGATTTTTTAAAATGCGCAAGAGGACATTCATTATCTGATTTGGAACATGTTTGTAAAATTTAGGCTAATTAATCATTAATGGAAGGAGGAGGAAAGTTATGATTAGTGTGCAAATATGTTTTGGACATACGTCTTTTGGTTAGTAGCTAACAGAAAAACTCGGGCATGTCAATAATTACCAAACCCGAGGAAAAAAATTGTTAGTTTCTTAAGTTTTATAGAAACAAAATTGTTTCTATACATTGATTTTGACTTTCCTGTATTATCGTATATGAATCATCTCTCTCAAAAGAGTAGATAATGTGCTATAAAGCAACATTCCATATGCTACAACAAAGTGTTAGATTTACGGGTAAATTTGAACTTTAAAGTTCGCATTGCCCTGTTCCTGACAATTCATACAGAGCATCGCCTCCATAGGCTAGAGGGAAACCACCCAAAGCGAAATTCTCCAAAAATGATGCTAGATCTGCTCCAGTAGGGATATTTTCACCCGCGTAATCAGGTGCGGTATACTCATCAAAAGAGGAAGGTATACCATAAGGTATGTCATCCACTGATAAAGCAGCACATCCAGTAAGATCTGGCAAAACGGGGAAATATTCATTAATGTTTGAAGGTAGAGTGACAAATTGTTCACCATCGACACTGCCACCACCTACAGCATGAAGAACTGCATTATGTGGAATGTTAATATCATTTAATTGAGTAGCGGCATCAGGAGTACAACTCATGCGCTCGCCCAAAGCATTAAAACAAACCTGAGGCAAACCTCTAATTTCACCATTTTCATATTCAACAAAAAATGACGAACCGTAATAGTTGGTACCACTATTACTAGAAGTACCAGCTGTGTGTTGGTAGGTAAATAATTGCGGTGCTTTTAATACTTCTGCAGCAGTACCTACTGCTAACGCTATGCGTTTAGCGCTACCACCAGTAATATATCTATATGATACATCTAGGTTATGGAATGCACTTCTGGGACATAAAATTTGGTCATTCCAAGAACATTTTACTTTCTCTGCGTTCTCGTCAGTAGCTTCGAAGAACCAACCGAAATCCAATTGATATTCAGAAGGGGCAGACTCTTGTGTAACTTCTTGCACCAAATTTGTAATCATGCCGACAGAAGCATCGAAAGCATAGAAATGTCCATGGTCTGCATTTAAGGTATCTTCTCCGTTTTCACCACAGTAAACCGTTACTTCTGGATATGTATCACAAGTGCCACCAGTAAAATTAATAGTAGCACCTTCGCAGAATGAACCGCGCACCTCGTTATCACTAAAACTAATACCAGTTAAACGTACGTATTCTTCTTTAGTGGGATCTACTTCAATGGTAAAGTCAAGATCGTCTTCCGTAAATGAGGAAACATTACTGATTACAATATCGGGAATGCTATCAACATGGCAACTTCCAGGTTGGGAAATGACCATGTTAGTAATAATACTATATGAATTCTCATATGAACACCCAGAGGCAGAAGTGCACTCTTCTAACGCATTTGGATCTGCACCAGAACCAGATGGGTTAAAGTCTGGACAATCTTCATAACATATTAAATCAGGTACAGTATCTCCAGGACCAATAATAACTTGCTTGTAATATGTAAGTTCAGCTGTAGAAATATCTGTGATTTCTCCATCACGCAAAAGTGAATTGTATGGTGTTTCGGTCACACTACCAACAGTAACATCAGAATCAAGACTGAAGTAGGGCGCATCTTCAGCCAAAACAACTGAAATCATATGTGATTCTTGAATAATAGTGCTAGTAGAGTCTATTGTGATAGAACCAGACACTTGATGAAGATCATCCATGTCCTTAAAATAATCTCCCATAGATACGAGGATTGGGTCATTTAAGTTGAATGGACCATTTTCAAGATAATGGAAAGAAATATCATTACCAGAAGAATAAGATGAAACTACAGCAGTAGTAGAGCCCTGTGTCAAAGTTAATCCCTCAAGTAAGAAACCATCGGATATGATCACTCCACCGCTGCCACCACAGTCAGGACCTTCAAATTGGTAACTCACACAAGAGGCGCATACCACATTTGTCATAGTGTACGGAGTGGATTCATATACAATTCCTTCTACACCACCAGCTTGGGTAATGGTATCGCCTTTATTTACTGTGTGTCCATCAAAAAAGTATAAATTCTGAACACGACTGTACTCAAATTCAAGGTATCCGTGGACATCTCCGGCTTTGACGGGGACACCGTTAGGGAAATCGCGGGCATGCATTGATACATCCTCATTAGATGTCACAAGAAGGTCATATTCCATAATACCAATATTTTCATAAGTAGACGTTTGTTGACCACTTGTATTGATAGGATACACTCCATCAACTGCTTCACCAAGACACACACAATCATTGTAAGAAAAAGCTGGTTCTGCAGTGGGTTTATAGACATAGCCTTGATTATCAAGACTAAGACAGGCATAAGCCTTTTTTCCAGTCAATTTAAAAGAAGAACCATCCCAATGAAACTGAGTACCTTCATATTCACCTTGACTAACAGTAAGTGGAAGTCCTTCCAAATCACTGATTGGTACAGTGCTCTTTTCAACTTTCACTAAAATGGCATTTGCAGTATTAAGTGTGTAATCTTTATCAATATCATCACCAACTTGAATAACTTTTTGCACAGTTGCACCATTCTCAAAAAAATCAGCAATAGTATCAGGATCTCTTGCATCACCAGGCATATTTTCGTCGAGGTCACCATCATATCCAAGACCGTAAATTCCATGAAAACTAACCCAAGCTTCAACTGGTTGATCATAACCTTGGACATCCATCTTTAGTGGCACTCCTGATAAATGTTCCAATTGTTTTCCAGCAAGTTCACCATTAGCCCAAAACATTGTATAGTCAGCGTTCTCAACAATCATGTTGTCCCCGGCATAATCAATACAAGTGTCAGTATTAATATTACCACCATTACCATCACTAGTAATTTTTCTCTTTAAAATGAAGTCGTCTTTGAATACCAATTTATAAGAATAGTCATCATCGCAATAACCACCAGTACATCCGCTCAGAGCACTACCACTTCCACTTTCAGGATTAGTATCATCATCATCTGTACTATACTCAGCAACTAAATATGTAAATGCAGTAGGTTGACTGGTCTTACGTTCATAATACGTGATATAAGTAGATTTTGCTTCAGTATCAATACTTTGAAACAAGTATCCTTCAAAGTCACCTTCTGTACTCATAAAATTGATATGTGAATCAACTAATACGCCATTTTCAACTCTTCCAGTTAATTGGGCAGCCACGTTCAATTGACCTTGCCATTTTAGTAAAGCTTCCATTACATACTCACCATCACCAAGATCATCGGGTCCCTCCATTTGTAAATACCAAGTTGAAAAAGTATTATCCTCGGCACCACATTCCTTATCATCAACAATTGCAACGTAAGCTTTATTATCAGGATTACATTCCTTATTTAATCCAACATCATACCCACGTACTTGTCTTGTACTGCAGCCAATTTGATTCACCAGATTAAGTATTTCTGCAGCTTCTTCGGCTACCACTTGTGTAGCTTTGGGATGCAAATTATAGTCAGACAAAGCATCAAATTTGCTTTCATCGATAATATTTGTATTTTCATTTAAACGACGAACATCTTTTCTTCCACGTAAAAAACCTGGTGTGGATTCCCATAATTTAATACCTTCAGCAAGTCTACGTTGAGCTTCCTGACTAGATACACTCTTCGGAGGTAACATTGTCGTTGTAGGAAGTGAGGTAGCTTGCTTTGCAACAACAATTTTCAAGGCTTGCTCCTTATCAGCGTTAGCATCTGCGAGAACATCAGCCACTACTTTGCCAACAAGAACCACCCCAAATAAAATACCAAGAACAACAGCAATTGTGACGAATGCACCACCATATTTATGCTTGTGTTCATCGACATGATCTAATACATGTTCGTGGAGTCTTTTTTCTATATATATACGAGTAAATTAGGGGTAAGAACGATAAAACGAAATAACAATTTTAATTGAATGGTTATGTTTGAAGGTTGTGGGGTTAGTAAAAATAACTCTAATAAGATGATCATCATTAAATAACCATATTTTCGAAAAAAAATGGATAGCAATGGTGGCGGGGTAATTAACAAAAACTTTAGACTTACCCTTCTGGGATTGTGTTTCATTTTTATCTTCGAATTCAATAGAATCTGTTCCAGGCACAACACCTGACTTTGCATCAACAAGTTCAACACTCATCTTTCAGCTTATTTCTATATAAAAACAACAAAAATATAACCTTCCTGTCTGTCGAAACAAAAACCGGACGTTCCCACGACGTACCTACGACGCACCAAAATTTGGCTCAGATGAAAAGAGAGATATGCTTATGAGGCAGGCTATTCCACCTTCAGAGAACCAGCAAACTTGATCTTTTGAGAATTTGTATTGATTATGAATATAATTCGAAGTAGCAGCTTGTCTGTTTTGCGTAGATATGTCCCAGTAACTAACACACAAATGGTATCAGTGATTGATCATCGATTATATAGTAGTAGTGGGAATAATAGTAGTAATAGTAGTATTAATATGATAGATGGATCATGTGATCAACTTGGTCTTAATAATTGGAATGATAGTTCCATCACAAAAACAATAAAAGAATGGTTCGCTACTGCTATTTTACATAATCATCATAAGACCGTGAAATTGTGTACACCATATGGTCTTATATTAGGTATGGATCATCTTAATAGGAGTCATAGTAGTCGTGGTTCAAAAATAAGCACATCAACAATGCCTAACACCGGGGAAATAGTAGATGATACATTAATTTCATCATCTTCTTCATTAGACAAAGAAAATATTGACTCTGATCATTCATTATCAGATATGTTAGATCAGGGGGTATGGTATCAAAAGAGAACCTTTCAACCATCATTAATAAGAAGAAAAAGGAAGCATGGATTTTTAAAACGTGTTAGAACAAGTTCTGGTAGAAAAGTTCTAAATGCAAGAAGACGCAAGGGACGTCGTAGTTTGTGTGCATGATTGGATGCTTTATCTTGATTCAATATTATATCTTTGATTATTCTATTTAATCTACGCACATAATAATTGTACGTACATTTCATCAATATATAAATTGCTAATTGTAAGCTAAGGTCGTGATTCTATCAGAAGAAGTAGCTAATATAACAATAGTTCAATTATCAATTGGCAGTAGAATATTTGTTTTTATATCATAATAAAAATTGTAAATAAAAGAACAAAAAACATGCAAATCATTATTATAATTACAAATACTAACCCTTTAAAAGCAACTTATTATCATTGTAGCATGTTTAACGTAAGTGTTTCAATTAATTCGCGATTATTTGCTCTTTGTACTGTTAATTGTATTATTTTGTTTTCACTTAACATTATTGTATTTAATAAATCTCGAACACCATTAATTGGTTGACCATTCAATTCTATGATAATATCATTTTTACAAAGACCAGCACGTTGAGCTAGACTTCCCTCATCTACGTCAACAATGAGAATTTTCGTTGCTTTACCGCTAGATAATATTGTTGATTTACGGCTACTGCTACTGCTATTATTATTCCGTCCTGTTACTCTATTGTCATTATTTTCAATAAAATTAACTACTTTAATTCCAAGTGATGGTCGCGCAACTCTCTTGTTTTTCAATAGCTGATTGATAACTATTTGAGCAGTATCTATTGGAATAGCGAAACTTACACCATCAGCTGATTGGGCTTTCATAGAATTAATACCTATTACTTCCCCATCAATATTAATGAGAGGGCCACCAGAATTACCAACATTAATTGGTGCATCGGTTTGTATGTATTCACTACCATGCATACCTGATCCCTTTCGCATACCTAGCTCACTGCTATGTCTAGCCGTTGAGCTGACTATACCATGAGTTACAGTATTTTGTAATAATAATGGTGATCCAAGTGCTACCACAAATTCACCAGCACGTAAGGCACTAGAGTTACCTAATTTAGCAACAGGCAATTCTTCCCATTCATTCAATGAATCTAATTTTAATAATGCAATATCAGATACTTCGTCTAAACTATGTACATGAGCTGATCTATCTTGTGGATCATTCCATAATCTGACTCTTACTTTACCACCATTTGCCATAGATACAACATGAGCATTCGTAACTATCATTCCATCACTGGAAATAATAAAACCAGAACCACCAGCAATTCCACTCATAAACCTTCCTTTGGCAATACATTGGATATTAACTACAGCGGGACTTGCCCGCTCTGCTGCATCAGCTATAAAATTAGCATCTAGAGGTCTTTCATCAAGACAATGAGAGAGTTGATGTTGATTTACAATAGTTGTAGAGAGAACTACCAATGAAAAAACGCTGTGTCCACTTCTAAACTTCATCTTATTTATAAAGTTGAACATTCTGCCTTAAAAACTAATAGAAGATTGGTAAAAAATCAATAGAAATCTTTCCTTCGTGGGATCCGACATACTGATTTTTTGGAACACGTATATCTTTACTATTCTTTTTTATTTCTGGATTTTTATGGTTGTATAAAGCTGTATAGTATATTATTAATCATAGTCATGCTTCGTTCCAATTTTTCGAATACAGCAGGAATGGATCCAAGTACTAAACTTCGCCTCACTTTACAAGAAGGCAGACGAAATACAAGTGCTATGATCAAGAAGTTGGAAACATTTGAATGTCAATTGAATGGAATCGAAGAAGATTTGCGTCCCTTGCAAGAAGGTACACAAAAGTATACCATAGCAAAAGAGAATATTAGTAAGACATTAGCAGAATGTGGTAAAACTTATGAATATTTTCGTATTGCTGCTGATGTCAAACATATTGCAAATGCTCCTTATTCGCGTGAAAAAGAACGTGAAATATTTGATGCTATGGATCGTTTATCAAATGCTAAAACATTTTTTGAAAAACATCGTGAAATGCGTAGTAGTGGGACTATGCTGGATGGAGTCAATAATATGTTAAAAGCATTAGAAGATAAATGTGTTGGAGAATTTAAATTACAATGTAAAAATTTAGGATCATGTGTTAAAATAGTGCAATCGTCATCATCATCTTCAAGAAATGATAACAGTAATAATAGCACTGTAGCATCAGAGTCAGGGGAGGTTGATCACTACGAAGTTATTGACCCACTTAGTGAAATACAATTAAGTGAAATTCAAAAAATAACAAATACATTAGATTCATTGTCATTGAGTAAGCATTTAGACGCATATCGTATAATGAGACTGAATGTTATACATAATATATTAACAGAACATAAAACAAAAAATGTAGATAATTGGAATAAGTTATATAATGATGATTTTCCTTTCCATATTAGAAATAACAATCCTTTAGGACAATATATGGAATATGTATTACAAATATTACGTGGAGAAATGCAATTATGGGGTGTATTATTTCATTCAAATCCATTATCTGTAGCTGTATTTTTAGAAATATGCCACACGGCGATCAATGAATTGCATAATTTAATGAAACCGCTTTTGGATGATAATATTTATAATATAAAAAATGCAAATAATTCTGATATTGTTCATCCAAATAATATTTTTTTAATAAGAATGGATTTTCTAGATTGTTTTATGACAAATTATCATGCAATTTATGAAGTGTGCAAACCTGACTTTAGGAAAGATAGCTCAGCATCATTAGCCTTAATAGAAATGAGAAATGTATTAGTAAATGCATGTATTGATGGTACTGTAGAACTATTACGCTCTTCAAAAGATACAGGACCTATATTAGATCCACATATAGATGATGATATCAATGCATTAACAAAAATTAATTCAAAAATTGGTAATGGTTTGAACTCCCTCGGTGAAACCATGGGGATAGAGTCTGGTGTACAGACAGCTATATTTACTATATCGAATGCAGGTGAAAAATGTGATTTATTACCATTAACTAATGATACATTACATTGTTGTGAACAATTATTACAATTTGGTAAATTTTTTATTAATAAATTAAACGGACTTGCACGCGATATTGGCCGAGATTTACCATTAGAAGCAAAAACACATTCATCATTAATATATAGTTTATTACAAAATTTGAAATCTAATTATGAAGAACGTGGTGATTATATAGTTGCTGCTATAAAAGCGATGATTGTTGCACATTCAGGTACTAGTGATGGTTTTCTTGGAGGTATAGGTAATGCATTAGACACAACCACCACATTTGTTATTGATGGTGCTGAAACTGTTGTGGATGGTGCATTATCGGTTATGGATTCATTAAATCCAATGAATATGTTTAGTTCTGCTAGTGCTGCTAAATTGGATAGAGATATGAATACGCATGCATTGTATGATTCAGGAGCAAAGGAAGCTGAATTAAGTATCATGTCTGGATGTCAACATTTATTTTTTACAAATAATTATCATAAATTATATGAATTTTTAAATAAAAATCGTACATTATTATATCAATGTGTAAGTGCAAAATTATTAGATACACTAATTTCAGATGTTCAAGACAAAATATCTTCGTCAAGAACAGCATTTTGTAACACCATTGCACGCGTTGTTGGTATGATGGCTGCTGAAAGTATACATTTTGATGAGCGTTATAAAAGTACAAAAGATAAAACGTCATCTGGTAGATTAATAAAAGCCAAATTTTCTACATTTAATTCTGGTTTAGAAGCGTTATTAGCACAGCAAGGTGCATGGAGGATATCGTCAGGCCTACTTCGGGATGAATTAGGTAAACAACTAGCTGATACGATTATACCTACATATAGTAAGTTTTATGATACATACAGTAAAGTGAACTTTAGTAAACGACATATTGATCAATATGTTAGATTCACAGCAGACGATGCAAACCTTATTCTTGGAAGATTTTTTGGTGGGGGAAAATAACCGCCGAAGATCAGTCAGTCAGATGTCGGTCGGATTAGACGAGCGAGTACACCTAGCCAACCAAGTAGAACTGAGTGGTACTTAGGTCCTTCGTATTAAATCAAATGCACATATATGACGGTTTATTCAATTGTTATTCACTTAGTTATATTATACAAATTGTCCACACTGTAACAATTGTTCTATAAAAAAAAATTACTATTCGAACTAGTATATTATTGGTTACAATGACGTAGTCATGCATGATTAGATATTCACGATAAATATCATTTACTATTATCATTTACATCAGCCTTTCCTTTTTTATCACGTGCACGCTTCATAACAAGATAATCTTGACACATGTCAGCACATGCATTGAAGTATCCGTAGCCAAGATCAGCTGTGCTCCCAATAAAACCAGTCACGAACAATGGTTTTAAGCTTTTTGTCTTCAGACCTAATGCAGTTCCGACAGCTACACCAACTACAGTGCCCATTGTCTGCTCAAGCATACAATTGGACATTGCTTCCCCATAGGCCTTGAAATCAGCATCACTCACCGTTTCACGTGGATCCATTCCTAATATAAAATAAATAAATTAGTACTAAATTTACAGCTTGTTTATTTTATATATAAGAATTGGAAAAATCTTAATTTAAACATGGGAAATAAACCCAAAGAAGAACTGAGAAACGCCGGTTTCCGCGTTTCCACCATTTTGTTTCAAGGAGAAGCAGACAACGTAGAGTGTATTATGAGTGCATTTGCAAACCGTACTGTGGAAGATGAAACTACCGCGATAAGGTCATGGTGGAACAGAAACTGCAAACCATTCAGCGAATGGTTCTTGAAACTAGATGTAGATGACCGCTTGGCTCTTATCCGTAAAAGCTGTCCAGATATTCCTAAATTGAATGCCCAAGCTCGTCAGGCTGCAGGTGAGACTTTAAAAGCTACTGATGTGTTATTACCAGAACTTACAGAAGATGCACTCATGAGTGCTGGAGGTAGAATTTCTCTGTTGTTTATTACGAGAAGGTGCACATCAATCTGTATAGATGTTGATTTAAAATTATTGCGTCAATTAGAAAATAGAAAGAATTTACCTATATTTAGTATGGGAAATTCTGCTGATGTAATAGCTAAACTAGATACTCCTTTTGTTGACCCTAGTGATGCTGAAGAGCAAGTAAGGAGTTTAAATGCCGAAACAACGAAAGAAACGCGTGATGAAGTTCAAGCAGGTTTTGAAAGTGGTAGATTTGCTTCATTAGCATGCTGGATGGCTTTAAAGGTACGTAGAACAGCAATAGCTAGTTTTATGAAGGTGTTAATAGCAGAATTCGAAGAAAAATGCAATGAAATTTGGAAGCCGAACCCAATACTTGAACAGCTTATAGAAGCTGAGCTTAAAATGCAAGCATTAGATGCTGATATGACCGAAAGTGCTAACGCTAGCAGTATTGAAGGACTTTCATAGATATTTATTTCATTGAAATTATTTCAACTTCGAGGACCTATCTATTGTTATTTTTATATTTTTTATCTATATATATCTATTTATCATCACAATTAATAAATACACTTTCTTATATTAATTACTTTAATTTTCAACTAGACTAGCTACCACAAAGGTAGGAATTTTTACTACCACCAACCCCAAAAATTTTCCCCTACTTTCGTATCATTGTTCTCTTTGGTAGCTTCAGTATTATGATCATCTTCTACATCTTCTATATCTTCTATATTCAAATCACCGTATACTTGTGATGCACCACTATCATCAACTGAGGTAGTACCCATGGCTTCCTGCACCCAGCTTACCATAGCTTTGGCTAATTTTTTATCGCTTTTGTGACGTCCAACTTTAAATGCATTTATATCGTTAAATAATTGTTGTGATTTTGATGAATCGATACCTGATAATAATATTCCTTCTTTTTTACTACTACCAGGGCGACCTGAAAGTAGTAGAGCTTTCCCTCGGAGAAACAGACAATCACTTGCTTTCTTTTTCCAATTTTCATTTATATGTTCATGATTAAACCTATTATTACCTTTTGCTATCGTTTTAGCTGTGTGATATGTCCCATTATTATGCATCATTTCTGTAACAGCTAAGGCTAGAGAAGCATAGCGTACTGCCCAGCCATATAAACCTTTTTTTACTGCACACCTTGCCATATTTAAATAACAGGCTCTTTGGCATTCCCTATGCCGAAATTCACCTAATGCAAAGATTCTATCTATTGTAATACCTTCTTCTTCTTCAATTAATTCTGAATCATGTTCTGTATCATTTTCTTCTTCATATATAACATCATAAAGATATTCAACACCACTATGATGTGTCCCTTGTGCTGGCTTATGATCTTGTGTATGACGTCCTTTGTTTTCATATTGATCACTTATCATTGCTGGACGAATATCCAAAGATCCTCCTCTGCTACTCACTAATACAGCAGATCCAGTACTGTTTGTTTCCTTCCCACGACCATTTCTTCCCATCACAGTCAATGCTTTGGAATAATAATTCATGGCACAATCATAATCTTTTAATGTACTGTAAAGATAATTACCATTCTCTTTCAATATTAAAGGATCTGTTGTGTCATTTAAATCATATTCATTTAATTCGAATGGTTGTAATAGTGCAATGCGTGTGATATTAACTCCAGCTTCTTCACCTCCAGCATCATAGATGACATCCCATTGATTTAGGTCATTATCAAAATATGCTAATGTTGCTTTTTGTGAATACTCTAAATCCTTGCTTTGCACACGAACTACTAATCCAGTAGATAGCATATTCTTTGTTATGTATAATCCTTTGTGCGTGTTTGTTGGGTTGTGCGGCGGGCCCCAGGAACAACCCCACAGTAGAAGTTAGCTTTGGGTGCAACTTTTGTTTATTCCTTATACTCAAGCAGAACTCATTTCTAGAAATAATATCATTTTCTTTTTCTATATTATCTTACAATTATAACAAAATTACAGTGAATGGCACAATCGAATTCATGTACATAATATAGTGGAGTATCTGATTATCACAGTACAAAGAAGTGTACGCGTAATTCGATGTCGATACATTCATTAGTATTTTGCTGCTTTATCAGTGGTCTATATCTTATGATTTGTGTCAATAAAACACAGCCACAGCTATCATATATCATCTTTTACTTCAGCTCCTTGCGAATGATCCTCAGTTTCTTTTGTCTTCTTTGCTTTGTGAGCAAGCTTAGCCTTTTCTTTTTCTCCTTTTCTCTTCTCATCAATTGCTGCCCAAGCATCATCCTCTGCTTGTGCCTTCGTCGCCGCCTTCTTCCATCTCTTAGCTATCTTACCCGGAAGTTTCTTCGCTGCACCCTTTCCAGTGCGTTGGGCCCTCTTTCCTTGTGAGCCTCCCATGCTATATCTATTCTATACCCTCTAACTTTACCTATCTCTCTTTTGGATCAAGATCTTAGTGATGTGTTGTGTGCAAACACTTCCCTCTGTATTACCTCTCTTTCCTGCTACTCAGCAGCTCTGCAATTTAAAATAATTGAGAAGTGGAAAATACCTTCTTTTTCTATGAATTGTATTGAAATGACTTTGGTAAGGTCCTTCTAGCTTTCTATTCTTCTTCATCATTCACTCTTCCGTCGGACAGTCGGAGTTCACATTTACTTGACCATTTCTTCTTCTGTAAGGAATAGATACGAGTCAGCATATCACATATTGAGTGGAATTAAGCCCTAGAGCCCATTTTTTTTCCGCTATGGCTCATTTCATTACTAGTATCCCCGATCATGAAATCCCCATCAATGAAGATGGTGCA
>JACKZZ010017212.1_pt1 | contig 25388 bp, 24 predicted proteins | sample 8027871 | NCBI WGS metagenome assembly JACKZZ01 (sample SAMN15724774, study PRJNA655200) | protist metagenome | isolation source: fluorescence activated cell sorting (FACS) single amplified genomes of... | place: USA: West Boothbay Harbor, Gulf of Maine | collected 2000-07-19 | reverse complement strand
CAACTCCACCCGCCCCCAGTATTAGGGCTTTTTTATTTTTAGTTTCTTGTTCTATTTTTTCTAAACTAAGTTTAAAACCTTCAATATCAGTATTGTCACCTAAAATTTTATTATCCTTTTTATAGATTGTGTTTACCGATTGAGAAATTTTTGCTTCTTCACTTAATTCATCTAAAAAAGGTATAACTATTTTTTTGAATGGTACTGTTACATTTATTCCATGAATTTTTTCTTCTCTTATATTAAAAATTAATTCTTTTATCTCATTACTATTTAAGAGCTTTTTTCCATAAACTGCATCAATTTTATATTTTTTTATCCAGTAATTGTGTATTTTTGGTGACAAGCTATGGTCAATTGGATTTCCTATAACTAAAAAATTTTTTTTCATTTTATAATTTTAAGATATTCTTTAATTTTTTTAACAGGAAGGCCCATAATTGTATCTTCATCTCCTTCTATCTTTGAAAACAAGTTTCTCCCCTCTCCTTCAATTTGATAAACATTATAAGCATAGAGATCCTCATCAGAAATTTTTTTCAAGTAGTTCTCTAATTCTAAAAAAGTCATATTTTTCATGGTTAATGAGGCTTTATCAGTGTAATTCCATATCATCGATCCACCCCTTGAGATACAAACTGAACTTATCAATTGATGAGTTTTTCCGTTCATGCTTTTTAATATTTCTAGTGCCTCTTCTCTATGATTTGGTTTTGAGATTATTTCGCCCTCTAAATCTATTACGCTATCTGCTCCAAGCACTATTTCCTCTGTAAATTTTTGGCTAATTTTATTGGCCTTTAATTCTGCTAGGTTTTTTGAAATAATTGTTGGGGTTGCCTTTTCTTTTAACAAACTTTCTTTAACGCTATCCTCATCCACATTGGATGGCTCCACCCTAAATTGAACATTATTTTCCTCTAAAATTTTTTTTCTCACACCACTTTTAGATGCAAGTATTATTTCTTTAACCATTATTTTTTTTTATTTCATATATTTTAATTATTGATGCTGCAGTCTCTTCCACTGATTTTCTAGTAACATCAATTGTTGGCCATTTATATTTAGTAAATGTTTTTTTGGCTTCGTTAATTTCTTTTTCGATTTTGCTAATATTTGTATAGTTCGTATTTTCTTTTTCTTTAAGAGCATTCATTCTATTTTTTCTAATATCAACTAGACGCTGAGGTTCGGTTGTTAAACCAACCACACAAGAAAGTTTGGGATTCTTTTTTAAGCTTTGGGGTATTGATTGCTCATTTACCAAAGGAATATTTAAAGTTTTATAACCTCTGTTAGCAAGATAAATTGATGTTGGTGTTTTGCTTGTTCTGCTTACCCCCAATAATATCAAATCTGCTTTATCTACATCTTCAACAAGGTTTCCATCATCATGAGCCATTGTAAATTGGATGGCCTCTATTCTTTCATAATATTCTTCGTTCAAAGCATGTTGTCCGCTTGGGACGTGAGATGCTTTTTGATTTAAAAGTTTAGAGAAGTTCATTATTAAATTTCCTAAAACACTAAAACATGGAATTTTCTTTTCATCTCCTTTATTTGCTAAAAATTTTGCAAGTGAAGTGTCAACAATCGTATATAAAATTATTGCATTATCATTTTTTTTTGCCTCATCCATTATTTTTGAAACTTGATTTTCTGTTCTTGTAAAAAAATAAGATTTAACATCATATTTTATGTTTTTGAATTGAGCCTTAATTGCTAGAAAAACTCTATCTAGTGTTTCACCCGTAGAGTCAGAAATAAGGTATATTTGATATGTATTACTCATGAATAAAATGTTGATAATTAAGTATTATTTTTATCATTCTTCAAAATAATCTTGTTTGTTATTTTTCTTTGTAAAAACCCATTTTTATAAACATTAATAAACATGTTAAGCAATAATATACATTTTATCTAATAATATTAAATAAACCCTTAAATTTAAGACTATGTGCTAATTCTATAAATTATTAATTGTTAATAAATCATGTATAAAAACTGAAAAACAATTAATTACCATTATTCACATACTATATAACTAATACTATAATTAAATATCTACTTATTATTATGACACCCATCCAAGAAACCATAATAAACAAAAAAACTAATAATTCTCCAATATGGCTAATGAGACAGGCAGGTAGATATTTACCAGAGTTTAGAGAAATTAGAAAATTAAATCCAGATTTTATAAACTTATGTCTAAACGAAAACCTATCTTCAGAAATAACCTTACAACCTCTTAAAAGATTCGATCTAGATGCTGCTATAATTTTTTCAGATATTTTAATGATTCCATATGGATTAAACCAAGAGGTAAAATTTGAAAAAAATTTTGGTCCAAAACTGGGTTCATTAGATTTACAAAAAATATCTAAGATTGATGAAATTGATTTTATAGAAAAGTTATATCCGGTTTATAAATCAATCAAAAAAGTTAGCGAAGACAATTTAATAAAAAATAAAAATTTAATAGGATTTGTGGGCGCACCATGGACATTGTTAGTCTATATGATTAATAAACATTCTCCAAAAAAAGATCTGGTAAAAAGTTTTTTTAAAGATGAATTTTTAATAAATAGAATTTTAATAATTTTAGAAAAATTTTTGAAATTACATATTGACCAACAAATTAAAAATGGTGCTACAATAATTCAAATCTTTGACAGCTGGGCTGGTCTCTTAGAAGAAAAAGACCTACCAAACTATGTATATGTGCCAACACTAAATTTAGTGAATTATATTAAATCATTAAATATTCCTGTAATTTGTTTTCCAAGGGGAATAAAAAATTATAAAAACTATTGTGATATCGTTAAACCTGATGCAGTTAATATTGACTATGATGTCGATCCTGTTTCAATATGTAGAGAAATAAAAATACCAGTTCAAGGAGGCCTTGATCCTAAAGTTTTGTTAACGGATAAAGAAAATTTGAAAAAAGAGACTTTGAAATATTTAAACATCTTTAAAGATCATCCCTATATATTTAATTTAGGTCATGGGGTGTTACCTGAAACCAATCCTGACATGGTCGACTACTTAGTCAAAACAGTGAAAGATTATTAAATGAAAAAAGCAGTAATTTTATTTAACCTTGGTGGTCCTGATAAAATTGAAAATGTAGAGCCGTTTTTATTTAACTTATTTAATGATCCTGCAATTCTAAATTTACCAACTTTATTAAGATACCCTTTGGCAAAACTGATATCTAATAGAAGAGCACCAGTTGCTAAAAAAATTTATGAAGAGCTAGGTGGCTCATCACCGATACTAAAATTAACCAAAGAACAATCAGAAGCACTAGAAACAAAATTAAACCAAACCGAAACCGATAGCGAATATAAATGTTTTATTGTAATGAGGTGTTGGAACCCTAGAGCAAATGATGTGATCAAAGACGTTCAATCATTTAACCCCGAAGAAATTATTTTAATGCCTCTTTATCCACAATATTCTGCCGCAACTTCTGGGTCTTCAATTAAAGAGTGGAAAAATGTTTGTAAAAAAAACAACTACCATGTTAAAACAAGCACAATATGCTGTTATCCAACAGATCAAAATTTTATCAATGCACATACAAAAGAAATAATAAAAAAAATTAAAGATCTTAAAAATTTTAAATTAATATTTTCTGCGCACGGCTTACCAGAAAAAAATATTAAAAAGGGAGACCCCTATCAATGGCAAGTAGAGCAATCTGTTAAAAAAATAGTTGAGAATTTGAACATTGAAAACTTGGATTGGATATTAAGTTATCAAAGTAGAGTTGGTCCACTGAAATGGATAGGACCATCCACAGAAGATATAATTGTTGAAAATTCTAAACTTGGCAAGCACATTGTTTTGGTCCCCATCGCATTTGTTTCTGAACACTCAGAAACATTGGTTGAACTAGATATAGAATATAAGGAAATAGCAGACGCTAATGGATGCAAAAATTATACACGTGTTCCGGCTCTTGGCACTAATGAGGATTTTATTAAAGCAATGTCAGAATTAATAATAAAAAAAAATGAATATAAATTAAGTGAAAATCTTTATCCTCCAAAAATTCAGTGTCCTTCAAATTTCAAAAAGTGTCCTTGTTTAAATTATGAATAGTTATCTTTTGTTTAAAAGCCTGCATCTGATAGCCGTAATTTCTTGGATGGCTGGACTTTTATATCTTCCAAGAATTTTTGTTTACCATGTTGAAAATATTGATCATAAAATTTCATCCTCAATATTTAAAACAATGGAAAGAAAATTATTTTATTTTATCATGATGCCAGCAATGATTTTATCCTGGATTTTTGGATTAATATTAATCACTGTTGTTGGCTTTGAGGTTATTTTAACACTTTGGTTAAAACTAAAATTAATATTAATAACTTTGTTGACAATTTATCATTTTTATTTAGGAAAATTACTTAACGATTTTAAACTAGATCAAAATACTAAATCTTCTAAATTTTTTAGAATAATTAATGAAGTGCCAACAATATTGCTTATTTTGGTTGTTTTTATTGTTATATTTAAACCGATCTAGACTTGAAATACTCGTTAGAGTATATATATTAAAATTACCCAATAACCTTAATCACAATCCCTCAACATGAATATTCAAGAATTAAAACTAAAATCGTCTGAACAATTAATAGCTCAAGCAGAAAAGCTTGGGATTGAAAATGCTAGCACACTTAGAAAACAAGAAATTTTATTTGCTATACTAAAAAAAGTTGCAGAAAAAGAAGAAATAACTGGAGCTGGTGTTTTACAATTATTACAAGATGGATTTGGTTTTCTAAGAGCAATGGAATCAAACTATTTGGCTGGACCAGACGACATCTATGTTAGTCCAAGTCAAATTAGAAAATTTGGTTTAAGAACAGGAGACACAGTCGAGGGTCCTGTTAGAGCGCCCAAAGAGGGAGAAAGATATTTTGCATTATTACAAGTAGAAAAAATAAATTTTGAAGAACCAGAAAAAGCTCGACACAAAATTGCATTTGACAATTTAACTCCACTTTACCCAAACAAACAAATGGTGATGGAAGTTGAGACAACTAAGGTTGAAAAAAAACCAGATTTAACTCCAAGATTAATTGATCTTGTGAGCCCAATTGGAAAAGGTCAAAGATCAATAATTATATCTCCTCCTAAAGCGGGTAAGACAATGATTTTACAAAGTATTGCAAATTCAATTGCAAAAAACTATCCAGAAAGTTACTTGATGGTTTTATTGATTGATGAAAGACCAGAAGAAGTAACGGATATGAAAAGAACGGTTAAGGGTGAGGTTATCAGTTCTACTTTTGATGAGCCTGCATCAAGACACGTTGCTGTTGCTGAAATGGTAATCGAAAAAGCAAAAAGATTAACAGAGCATAAAAAAGACGTAGTAATTTTATTAGATTCAATAACAAGACTGGGTAGAGCTTATAACGCTGTGATACCTAGCTCTGGAAAAGTTTTAACAGGTGGAGTTGACGCGAACGCACTTCAAAGACCAAAAAGATTTTTTGGTGCGGCTAGAAATATTGAAGAAGGTGGATCTTTAACAATCATCTCAACAGCGTTGATTGATACGGGATCAAGAATGGATGAAGTTATTTTTGAAGAATTTAAAGGAACTGGAAATAGTGAAACAGTTCTAGATAGAAAAATTGCTGAAAGAAGAATTTATCCAGCAATCGATATAACTAAATCTGGAACAAGAAGAGAAGAATTATTGTTTGATAAAGATGACCTTTCAAAAATGAATGTGCTAAGAAGAATTATCAGTCCGATGGGAACAATGGATGCTATTGAATTTATTAATTCAAAACTTAAAGAAACAAAAAGCAATGCAGATTTCTTTAGCTCAATGAATAAACCAGCTTAAATCTCTTAAGCTTAGACAGCTTTAATGCTATAATTAAACTATATGTTTACCGAAGCATTAAGAAAAGAACTTGAAAATCTTTTTATTGAAAAAAAATATGAAGAAGTAATAAAAATTTCAGAAAAAAAACTAAATCAAAATGAGATACCCGCAAGTCTAAGCAACTTAATTGGGGTTTGTAAGATGCTCAAAAAAGAACGTTCATTGGAAGATGTGTCGTCAGCACTTACTTATTTTGAGGGCGCATATATTAAAGGAAAAAAAACTATTCATGGACTAAATGGATTGACACATTTAATATCAATCGGTCTTCAATATTTAAAGGAAAATAGAAATTTATCGCCATTTATAATTAAAGCAGAAAAATTTTATTTAGAATCAGAACATCTATTTAAAAAAAATGAAATTTTTTTATCATCAGGTTTGTCCCTTTATTCTCATTTACTTGATGAAAAAAAACTGAAAGAAATTTATGATTATATTTTGAATAGTACACTTAAGTCAAAAGCTATAAGGAGCTTTTGTATTTTTGAAAAAAATTATTATAATGATTGGTCTCAAAATAATCATTTTGAAAACGCCAAAACAAATGCAAAATACTTTTCTAAACTGGAGGTCAAAAAAGTTAATAAATTAAATTATAATCAAAATGAAAAGATAAACCTTGGTTTTGTAAGTTCTGATTTTGAGAGAAATCATTCAATAATTTTTTTTATTAAAAACACAATTAAGCATTTAGAAAAAAAAATTTTTAGGATCCATCTTTTTTCATTTGCAAAAGAAAATACCAAAGATGAAAGTCAAAATGATTTAAAAAATTTATCTGATGAATGGTCTAATTTAAGTCAATTTGATAATCAAAAAGCAGTTAACTTAATTCAAGAAAAAAAAATTGATATTCTTTTTGATGTAATGGGGTTCACAAATCCAAATAGACTAGAGATATTTAACTCAAGGGTTGCACCCATCCAAATATCATGGCTTGCTTATTGTAATACTATAGGATTTGAAAATATTGATTACATTATGATAGATAAAAATTTAGTTACAAAAAATGAGGAAAAACTTTATTCAGAAAAAGTTATCAGACTACCTAAAATATGGAACTCACATGCAGGATTTAATTTAAAAAGGAAATATAATAACTTACCATACGAAAAAGATGAAATTTTTACATTAGGATCGTTTAATAATTTTAGAAAAATTTCTCCTGAAACTGTAGATACATGGTCTTCAATTCTTCAAAGCATTTCAAACTCTAGGCTAATATTAAAATCATCTAATTTTTGTGATACTAATTCTTTACTAAATAAATTTAAAAAACATGGCGTAGAAAATAAAGTTACAATTTTAGATAAAGTGAACTTTCATAAAAAAAAAGATCACTTAGAACTTTATAATAAAGTAGATTTAGCGCTAGACACATTTCCTTATAACGGTGTGACTACTACTTTTGAAGCTTTATGGATGAACGTACCTGTTATAGTCTTAAAGGGTTATAATTTTAATTCTCGGTGTGGAGAAAGCATCATCAAAAATACCAAAATAGATTACCTTATTGCATCAAATACAAAAGAATATATTCAAAAAGTTATTTTTTTATTTCAAAATCAAAAAAAACTTAATGAAATAAGAAAAGAATTATATGATCAAGTTCTTTCTACACCGTTATTTGATACAAAGAGTTTTGCAAAAGACTTTGGCAATTGTTTGTTAAAAATTTTAAAAATTAACAAAGTTAAATAATTAAACTAACTTATTTTAATTAGTAAAATTAAATATACAATTATCTTATGACAATTTATGCTCTCTCAACTGGACCAGGAATTTCTGGAATAGCTATTATCAGGGTTTCAGGTGAAGATACTAAAGAGGTAATAAAATTATTAACCAATAGAGCAGTTCCTGAGCCGAGGGTTGCTACAATAAGAAAAATCAATAAAATCAATACTAATGAGCTTATAGATGAGGGTATAATATTATGGTTTCCTGGCCCTGAGAGCTACACAGGCGAGGATATGGCTGAATTTCACATACACGGTAGCAAAGCTGTAATTGATGCTCTACACCACTCCATTTCAAAGATTGAAAATTGTCGTTTAGCCGAAGCAGGTGAGTTTACAAAACTTGCATTTCAAAATGGAAAAATAAACTTGCTAAAAGCAGAAAGTATTGCAGATTTAATTTCAGCAGAAACTGAAATTCAAAGACAACAAGCAATAAAAATTATGAATGGAAAATCTGCAGATAAATTTAACAACTTAAGAGAAAAACTTTTAAAAATTTTATCACACGTTGAAGCAAAAATAGATTTTCCAGATGAAGACCTACCCGAAGATATTTTGAAAAATATAAAAAAAATTTCTAATGAAGTAATTTTAAATATAAAAAAAATTTTAGATGATCAGAAAGTTGGTGAAAGAATTAGAGATGGTTTTAAGATTGCAATCATAGGACCAACCAATGCTGGAAAATCTAGTTTACTAAACCACCTTTCAAATCGAGATGCAGCAATCGTTTCAGAAATAGCCGGAACAACAAGAGATGTAATTGAGACGCATTTAAATATTGATGGTTATCCAGTTGTTGTTTCTGATACTGCAGGAATTAGAGACTCTAAAAATGAAATAGAAAAAAAAGGAATAAAATTAGCACTTGATAAAGCAGAAAATGCTGACTTAAAGTTGATTGTTATAGACGCTAAAAGCATTGATTTTAAAGGAGTTTTGAAGGAATTAATGGATGAAAATGCAATTCTTGTAGTTAATAAATCTGACCTTTTAAAAGAAGATTTAAATTTTGAAATAAAAAATTATGAACATGTTTTAATTTCAGTAAAAAACAATCTCAACGTAGAAGATTTAATTTTAAAAATTAAAAATAAATTGAAAAATAAATTTATCACAAGTGAAGATATTTTAATTACCCGTGCAAGACACAGACAACATCTTGAACAAAGCTTAAATTATTTGAAAAACTTTGAAGAAAAAAATGAAGCAGAGGATTTTGATAAAGCTGCAGAAGATCTTCGTTTAGCAACACGACATTTAGGTATGATAGTTGGAAAAGTAGATGTTGAAGAAATATTAGGTAGTATTTTCAATGATTTTTGCATTGGCAAATAATCAACGTTTAAAGGGTTTTTTAGCCTATTTTCTCTATTTTAGTTGATAGCTATAACTAATTCTTCAATTTTAATCATAAAAATGTAGCCTTAATTAACTTAAGAAATATTTATTAAAAAAATACTGTCTGCTTGTAAATATTTATATCAGTTATAAATTTAACTTATGAAAAATGATTTATCATTTGAGGTAGTAGTTATTGGAGGAGGACATGCTGGCTGTGAAGCTGCTGCAGCGTCCGCTCGTCTTGGAATTAACACTGCCCTATTCACACACAAAATTGAGACTATAGGAGAGATGTCTTGTAATCCTGCGATAGGTGGTCTTGGCAAAGGTCATCTTGTTAGAGAGATAGATGCCTTAGATGGTGTGATGGGAGAGGTTGCAGATAAATCAGGTATACAATTTAGATTATTAAATAGAAGTAGAGGGCCTGCAGTTCAAGGACCTAGAACTCAATCAGATAGATCATTATACCGTAAATATATGCAAGAAAAATTACTAAACTACTGTAATTTAAGCATTTTTTCTGATTCCGTAATAAGATTTATTTTTAATAAAAATACTATAAGTGGTTTTGAAACAAAGTCAGGAAAAAAAATTTTATGTAGCAAGCTAATCTTAACAACGGGCACATTTTTGAACGGTTTGATTCATATTGGTGATGAAAGAACACCGGCTGGAAGATTTGATGAGAAGCCTTCAACAGGATTAAGTGAGCAACTTGAAAGGTATGATTTTAAAATAGGAAGACTTAAGACAGGAACACCACCAAGACTCGATGCTAGAACAATTAAGTATGATAATTTAGAAGAACAGTTTGCAGATGAAGATCCTTACTTTTTTTCTTTCTTAACTAAAAAAAATTTAAACAAACAAGTTTCATGTCGGATGACTTATACGAATGAAAAAGTTCATAAGATAATCCAAAAAAATTTAAAAAGAAGCGCGATGTATTCAGGAAGCATTCAAGGGGTTGGTCCAAGATACTGTCCTTCAATAGAGGATAAGATAGTAAAGTTTGCGGATAAGGACCGTCATCAGATATATTTAGAGCCTGAGGGCCTAAATGACCACACAATATACCCAAATGGAATATCTACCTCTTTACCTGAGGATGTTCAGCAAGAAATTTGTAATAATATCAGTGGTTTAGAAAATGTTGAGATAATTAGACCAGGTTATGCCATAGAATATGACTATATTGACCCTAGAGAATTATTTTTAACTCTTGAAACTAAAAAAATTCAAAACTTATATCTTGCTGGACAAATAAATGGAACGACTGGTTATGAAGAAGCTGCAGCCCAAGGATTAATTGCTGGAATTAATGCTGCGCTATCTTTTAAGAAAGAAGAACCATTTATTTTAGATAGATCAGATGCATATATTGGAGTTATGATAGATGATTTGGTAACAAAGGGAGTTGCAGAACCTTATAGAATGTTCACTTCAAGAGCAGAATATAGACTAAGTCTCAGAGCAGATAATGCCGACCAAAGGCTAACAAATAAAGGAATTGAAATTGGATTAATATCAAAACAAAGAGAAGATATTTTTAAAGATAAAGAACATAAATTAGGGATAATATCCAAAATAATGTCTGAATCATCAATATCTCCAACAAAAATAAATAATTTTGATATTAAAATTGCAAAAGATGGTATTATAAGGAAATCTAATGAAATATTAACTCAGAAAGGTGTTGATATGAAAAAAATAAGAGAAATTTGGCCTGAAATTCCTTATTTTGATAAAAAAATAGATGAGCAAATTGAAATAAATGCCCATTATAGAGGTTATCTTAAAAAACAAAAAGCAGATATATTAGCATTTAAAAGAGACGAAAATTTAGTTATACCTGAAAATGTTAATTATGATGATCTTTCTGGACTATCAAATGAGGTAAAAGCCAAATTTAAACAAATAAAACCAAAAACTATGGGACAAGCACTGAGAATTGACGGAATAACTCCAGCTGCCGTATATATTTTGTTGTCACATGTAAAAAGAAAGTCTATTAAGCTAATAGCTTAATGGAAGAAATTTTTAAAAATTATCCACTACTAAAAAACCAAAATGTTCCACGTGAAACATTAATTGAGTTTGATCTATTCATAGCTATGCTTCAGAAAGAAAATGAAAAAATTAATATAATAAGTAAAGAAACTGCTAAAAATAAGGTAATTAGAGAGCGTCATATAATTGATTCAGCACAAATTATTGAATTTGTTGATTTAAATAGTAATATTATAACAGATATAGGTTCAGGTGGAGGCATGCCAGGTATAATTATATCAATTATGATTAAAAATCAAAAAAAATTATCCAAAGTTCATTTATATGAAAAAAGTCACCATAAAAGCTCTTTTTTAAGAAAAGTATCTAGAGATTTAAAATTAAATACTAAAGTTATGCAAGAAAATATTTTTGAAGCAGAAAATTTAGACTCGGGTACAATAATGGCAAGAGCTTTTAAACCTTTACCAATAATTTTAGATTTAGTTTATAAAAATTTTAGCAGTTATAAAAATTTAATTGTATTCATGGGAAAAAATGGAGAAAAAGTTTTAGAAGAAACTTTAATGAATTGGGATTTTGATTTTGAAAAAAAAAAAAGTATTACAAGCGAAGATTCATTTTTATTAAATATAAAAAACATTAAAAAAAAAATTAAAAACTAAATGCAAATTATTTCTGTCATAAATCAAAAGGGTGGGGTTGGAAAAACAACAACAGTAATTAATCTTGCAGCAGGTTTAGCCCAACACGAAAAAAAAGTTTTAGTAATAGACCTTGACCCACAAGGAAACGCTACCACAGGTCTTGGTCTTTCAAATTTAGAAGATTCGACAGATACTATTTATGGAGTGCTGAATGGAACAAGAGTCATTTCTGATGTGATTAGAAAAACAGCGTTTAAAAATTTAGATATTATCACTTCAAATGTAGATTTATCTGGGCTTGAGGTTGAGACAGCTGATGATAGCATGAGAGCATTTATTTTAAAACGCGAATTAACCGCTTATTTAAATGATTCTAGAGCAACCTATGATTATGTGCTTATAGACTGTCCACCATCACTAAGCTTGCTTACGGTTATGGCTCTTGTGTCTTCTCACTCACTATTAGTTCCATTGCAGACTGAATTTTTTGCTTTGGAGGGTTTAACCCAGCTAATGAAAACCATAGAACGGATAAAAGTTAATTTAAACCCTGAATTAAAAATTAGAGGCATACTTTTAACAATGTTTGATAAAAGAAATAAGCTATCCACACAAGTTGAAAAAGAAGCAAGAGATTATTTTAATGAAAAAGTTTATCTAACAGTGATCCCAAGAAATGTTAGACTGTCTGAGGCACCATCTCATGGCATGCCAGTTTTAATGTATGATAAATCTTGTCCTGGTAGTAAATCATATTTTAACTTTACAGATGAATTTATTAATCAAGAACAAAAAATAGGGAGCGCCGCATAATGGATGCAAATAAAATAAAAAAAGGCCTAGGTAGAGGTTTGTCATCTTTAATAGGGGAAACAAAAGCAGAAATAAATATCAATAAAGTTTCAATATCTGATCTCGTAAGTAATAAATTTCAACCAAGAAAAATGTTTGATGAAGAAAGCTTACAAGATTTAACAAACTCAATAAAGGAGAGAGGTATTATTCAGCCAATCATTGTCAGAAAGTCTGATGATGATAGTTCAAAGTATGAAATAATTGCAGGAGAGAGAAGGTGGCTATCAGCACAAAAGGCAGGGTTACACGAAGTTCCAGTGGTTATAACGAACGTAGATGATTTAAAATCTTTAGAGTTTGCCATTGTCGAAAACGTTCAAAGAAATGATCTAAATGTAATCGAAGAAGCACGTGGCTACCAACGTCTTATTGAGGAGTTTTCATATGATCAAGAAAAAGTAGCAAAATTTATTGGAAAAAGTAGAAGTCATATAGCTAATTTTTTAAGGTTACTTAATCTTCCAGAAGCAGTTTTAAAATTAATTGAAACCCAAAAATTATCGGCAGGACATGCAAAAATTTTAGTAGGTCTAGATAATGCAGAGTTTGTTGCAAATAAAATAATTGAAAAAAATCTTTCTGTTCGACAATCAGAAAATTTTGTTAAAATTTTTAAGATTAAAAAACACTCTCTTAAACCTTTGAAAGATATAAATTTGCAAGCTTTAGAGAATTCAATTAGAGAAAAAATTGGTCTTAATGTTTTAATAAAAAATAAAAAAAATAATTCAGGATCCCTGTTATTAGAATATAAAGATTTAGATCAGTTAAATAAAATAGTTGAGATTATAAAATCTAATTATTAGTTTTTCTTGAATTATTAATTATAAAATCTGATAATATATTTTTAGCAATTGTTGAGTTCTTTTTAATCAAAAGTTCAATATCATTTGTTTTATAAATTAAATCTTTTAGATGTTCTTTCTTCCATGACCTTATTTGCTGGATAACAAGAGGCTTATCCCTCCAAAAAATTGGTGGTTTACAAGCAGATATTGCTTGTTCAATATTATTTTTTTCATCAACTAATTCATTAATTTTAACTAGTCTTTTTATTTTAGCTAATAGTGTTCTAATAATTATGATACTATCTTCGTCTGAATAGTTGTTTTCACTTAAAATAGTGACTGTTTTCCTAGTATTTTTAGCCAATGAATGATCCACGAGTTCCGAAGCACTATAATTATCGGCAAGGTTAGTTAACTTAATTATTTCTTGAATGTTCAAATTTTTTTTATTTAATAAATAATTTTCAATTTTTTCTAATTCATTATTCAGATTTTTTCTATCACCCCTGCTTCTTTCTATTAAGATATTAATTAATTGCTGAGATATTGGGATTTTTTTACTTCTAAAAAAAAGACTAACAATTGAATTTAATGTTTGATTATTATCTTCATAAAACGGGATACATACAATTGATTTTTCTTTTTCGAAGAGTTTTCGTAAGCTAGATTTTTTTTCTAAATTTTTTGAATTTAAGATAATTTGTATATCTTCAGGATTTTTCTCTAACAACTCTTCTATGATTGTTTTAATTTTATCTGTGGCTCTATTAATGATTATGAGTTTTTCATTATCAAAAAAAGATTTAGTAAGAACGCTATTAAAAAAAATATTAATATCATCTAGTATCTCTTTTTCTTCATATCTATGAATTTTATCTTGATAATTTTTTTCAAATGAATTTTTAATATTCTCTTCTTTTAAACCTTCATTATCACCATAGAATAAATAAAATTTATAATTATTCAGTTTTATTTTATTTAATTCAAACGACTTTAGTATCATTGAATATTAGATAGTTTAAAAATTAATTTATCAGAAGCTGTTTCAGCCAAATTATTTTTAATATCTTTTTCATGCTGCTTCAAATTAAATTTATTAGAAATATTATTATAATTAAAACTTTCCAAAATTATGAAATTGCTTTTAAATTTATTGTTCATCAAAACTTCTACATTAATAGAAATTGAATTTTTAAAGGAAGTGGCATCACCGGCAGCATTTTTTGCTAAAACTATTTTCTCTGAAGAGCTAGAAATTTTTAGTATAAAATCTTTCTCTTTTTTATCCTTAGCATAGTTTCTTAGTTTTTCTTTGATTTTTAAATTAATTATTTTATCCCCAACAAAGCTTAAATCACTTACTGTAAAATCATAATCAACGGAATTCTTTTTGGAGTATATTGCTTCATACCCACAAGATGATAATAGCAATAAAAGAAGAAGTATAATTTGTTTTTGGAGCATTTTTTATAGTATAATATTTATAAGCCTGTTGGGTATAAATATTGATTTTTTTATTGTCTGGTCTTTTAAAAATTTTTCAATTTCTAGGTTTGTTTTTATGATCTCTAAAATTTCTTTTTCAACCACATCTCTTTTTACTTTTAAAATAGCTCTTTTTTTACCATTTATCTGAACAACAAAGTTAATATCTTCTTCTATTAAATCTTTCTTTGAAATTTTTGGCCAATTTATTTGATTTTCATTAATGGTATTTAAACATTCATTTGAAAAATGTGGAATAAATGGATTCATTAGAATTAAAATTTTTTTATAATTTTCAATTAAAATCTCTTTTTTTATAGGTTTGTCTATTTCTTTGATTAAAAAATTATACATTTCATAAAAGTTAGCAACTATTACATTGTAATGAAATTTTTCTAAGTTTTGGGTTATTTTATTGATTAATTGATTAGTAAATTTAGTTAAATCTTTACCTTCATCTCCTTCGTTATTATCTTTTATTTTATCTAAAATTTTAGAATTTAAAGTCCATAATTTTTGAACAAATTTGAATGATGCTATCATACCCTGATCAGACCATTGTACATCTTTTTCTGGGGGACTATCTGATAAAATAAATAATCTTACAGAATCTGCCCCATAATTTTTTATTATATTCTCTGGATCAATAGTATTTTTTTTAGATTTTGACATAGACTCTGTTGGTCCAACTATTATTTTTTCAGAAGGGTTATCTTTTTTATAAAATTTTTTACCATCTTCTGAAATTACCTCATCAGGACTTAACCATGCATTTGTTTGATCTTTATAGGTTTCGTGACAAACCATTCCTTGTGTAAACAATCCATCAAATGGTTCTTTTAATTTAAAATCATCATTTTTATAAGAAAGAGCTTGCATAAAAAACCTAGAATATAATAAATGCAAAATAGCATGTTCAACACCTCCGATATACTGGTCAACTGGCATCCAATAATTAGCCTCTTCTTGAGTAAATCCACGATCTAAATTATGAGGTGAGCAAAACCTTAAAAAATACCAAGAAGAATCAACAAAAGTATCCAACGTATCGGTTTCTCTTCTATATTTTTTGCCATCCAAGTTAAAGAATTTCCAGTTATCCTCCGAATCTAATGGGTTTCCTATGTTACTTAATTTTTCAATTTCTGGAAGTTTAACTGGCAGCATATTTCTTGGAATTTTAATAGGTTGGTCATTTTCATCATAGGCCATTGGAATGGGACAACCCCAATATCTTTGTCTTGATATACCCCAATCTTTTAATCGATAATTAGTTTTTTTTGTGCCTAAATTATTCTTTTCAAGAAATTCCATAGTCTTAATAATAGATTCACTTGGAACTTTTAATCCATTAAGAAAATCTGAATTATAAAGATACCCTTCACCCGTATAAGCCTCATTATTTATTTCAAAGTCTTTATCTTTTTCAGGCTTAACAACAGGTGTAATTTTTAAATTATATTTTTTAGCAAAATCTAAATCTCGTTGATCATGTGCAGGACAACCAAAAACAGCGCCTAACCCATAATCCATTAATACAAAGTTTGCAAAATAAACAGGAACCTTCATATTTTTATCTAGCGGGTTAACCGCAATCATATCAGTTTTAAAACCAATTTTTTCTGCAGAGGCAATAGATTCTTCAGTAGTTCCTGTTTTAGAGCATTCTTCTCTAAATTTTTGAAATTCTTTATCTTCTTCATAATATTTTGCTAAAGGGTGATCAACTGAAAGAGCAAGAAAAGAAAAACCAAATAAAGTGTCAGGTCTTGTTGTATAACACTTAATACTTTCAATGGGTTTTTCACTTTCAATTTTAAATTCGACTTCACAACCAAATGATTTTCCTATCCAGTTCTTTTGCATCACCTTTACTTTGTTGGGCCAATTTTCTAATGCATCTAATCCCTTCAATAAGTCTTCTGAGAATTTTGAAATGTTAAAAAACCATTGATTTAACTTCTTTCTTTCAACCGTGGCTCCAGACCTCCAACCTTTGCCATCTACAACTTGCTCATTAGCAAGAACAGTTTCGTCAACAGGATCCCAGTTAACATAATTCTCTTTTCTGTAAACTAATCCTTTGTCATAAAGATCAAGAAAGAATTCTTGTTGGTGTTTGTAGTAATCCTCAGAACAAGTTGAGATTTCTTTGTCCCAATCAATTGATAGCCCAAGCTTTTTAAGCTGAGATCTCATGGTTTTAATATTCGATTCAGTCCAAGTTTTAGGATCTAAATTATTTTGTCTTGCAGCATTTTCCGCTGGCATTCCAAATGAGTCCCAGCCCATTGGGTGAAGAACATTATAACCTTGCAAAGCTTTAAAACGAGCTAACACATCTCCAATGGTATAATTTCTTACATGACCCATGTGGATTTTACCCGACGGGTAAGGAAACATTTCTAAACAATAAAATTTTTTTTTACTTTTATCAACTTCAGTTGAAAATGTTTTTTTTTCTTCCCAAATTTTTTGCCATTTTTCTTCTACTGTCTTAAAATTATATCTATCCACAAAATTTAATTTTTAATTAAAATTTAATTTTCAAACTTCGTTCTTTGTTCACCTTTATAAGGCTTGAAGTTCTTTTCTTTTTTTTGTGCCACATAGATTGCAGCAGTTTTTAAAATTTTTATTCTCAATTCATCTGTCAGGCTTCCGTCTTTTTCAGAAATTACACAGTTGAACTGCTCTAAACACTTTCTAGAAAAAACTTTAATGTCTAGAGCGTCAGATCTTACTTCATTAGTTAGAAATCTTATTGATATTTTAATACTTTCATTTGAAGCTTGGTCCGTTGAATACCAGTCAGTAATTATAATTCCTCCACTGTAATTTACAGACCCTAAGGGCATAAAGTCTATAGTGTCTAGCGATGCTCTCCATAACTCATTAGAGCTTGCAAAATCGAAAGTTCCATTTCCTCCTTTCAAGCCATCCATTTTATCTGAAAGCCTAAAACCTCGACCCTCTTCTAAGTTTTTTGCAACTCTCTTTTTTGGATCTGGATCAAATTTTCTAGCATCACCACCAGGCAGCTTGCCTCCGCAGGAATTTAAAAGAGCAGATGAAAAGATTAAAATTATGAGAAATTTTAAGTTTTTTATAGATAACATAATGAATTTTATTGTTAATTTAGAATATTTATACTTTAATATTATAAAAAACACTAAAAATATAAGAAAATAGCCATTTATTAAAGTGATGCAAAAATACAACAATAATTAAATTTTTTGTTAAAAAAGTGATTTTTAATAAAAATTAACAGCTAATTTGATAGTTATGCAGTGTTTATTATTAATAATAAAAACAACAATAACAAATAAAGGAAAAATATGAATAATATAAAAAAAATAGGTCTAACTGCTTTAGCAGCTTCACTTGTTTCTACATCAGCATTTGCTGGTGAGATGACAGTGTCTGGTAGTGCTTCAATGGCAGCAGAAGGTCATTCTTCTGTAGCAATGAATAGTGGAACAACTTTCTCTATGGGAAATCAACTTACGTTTTCTGGTTCAGGTGAATTAGATAATGGATTATCTGTTTCATTATCTTTCATACTAGATCAAGGTGATGATGCTACAACAGTAGCTCCTACATCTGGTACAAAACATAGTGCTGGTGGTCCATTTGATAGCCACTCTGTAAGTATCAGCTCTGACGCTTTAGGAACACTTGTGTTCCATGGTGAAGGTGGATCTTCAGCAGCTTCTGCATTAGATACTACTGCAGCAGGTGATATCTGGGATAATTTTGATGGCGTATCTGGTGGTGGAACTAAAGGTGTAGCAGTTAGCGACACAGCTCCTGGAGATAACTCGTTATTTTACACTTTACCATCTTTAGTTGATGGTTTAACTGTAAATGCTTCATACAAACCACAAGGTAGTGGTGCAGAATCTGCAGTAGGTTTCGCTGGAACTTATTCAGGTGTTGAAGGGTTATCAGTTAGCTATGGTACAACTGAACTTAACAGTGGTACAGCTAGTACTTCAGGTGATCAAGATGTTCTGAAAGCTTCATACGCTTACGGTCCGATTACTTTAGCATACTCTAATAGTGATTATGACGTAGGTGCTGGTGATGCTACAACTAACCAAGAAACTACATCTATGGCAGTTTCTTACACAGTTTCAGATGCTATCTCAGTTACTTATGGAACTGAAGAAATCGACAAAGGTAGTGAAGCTGTAGATGCTGAGTATGATAAAATTTCAGCTTCATACACTGCTGGTGGAATGACTATTTCAGCAACTATGGCTGACGGTGAAAACGTTGCACATGGAACTAATGCCAATGAAGACATCGAATATTGGTCTTTAGGTCTATCATTTGCATTCTAATTAATTTAGAACACAAATTAATAAAAGGGCCCCTTTTTAGGGGCCTTTTTTTTGTTCAAAAAAAGAAATACCAGCAAAGCCATGACAACGAATAAGATTTAGTTTCTTTAAGTTGTCGTGAGAAATACCACCAAGGGCTATGACAGGCTTATTACTTAAAAGAGAGAGAGATTTAAATTTATAAAAACCTAAATAATTTTTATTTTTTTTAAATATTGAAGATAAAAAAATAGCATTAACAGATTGTAATTCTTTTGTTCTGATTTCATAAGTATTGTGAGCTGAGCCCAAGATGATGAAGTTTTTTTTAAAAGAATAAGAAAGGTGTTTTTTATCTTTATTAAATGATGGAATATAAGCACCATCCAAATTAAGTTTTATAGCTAATTTTATATTATTAGAAATTAAAAACTTATTCCCTTTTTTCTTGCAATAATTTTTTATTGTTAAAATAATTTTTTTATCAATTTTGGTATCATAATTTCTAAATATTATGATTGTTTTTTTATCCTGTTTATCTATGTGACTTTGGTCAAATTCTTTTATAAAGTAATATCTATCTAAAGTTTTATTATGCATAACACTGTTAAAAATTTAATTTATATAGAAGAGCTTATCAAATCAAAAGCAAATGATGATGAATTAGCTAAAGTTATAGCAGTATCAAAAACTTTTCCCATTGAAAATGTTTTACCCCTAATAGAACATGGGCACTTGCATTATGGAGAAAATAAGGTTCAGGAGGCGTTAGATAAGTGGAGCGATATAAAGCTTAAAAATAATGCTATTAAGCTTCATTTGATCGGAAGACTTCAAACTAATAAAGTTAAATTTGCATTACGGATATTTGATTATATTCACTCCTTAGATAGTGAAAAACTAGCAATTAAAATTTCAGAAGAGCAAAAAAAACAAGAAAAAAAACCTAAGATATTTATTCAAGTTAATATTGGTAATGAAGATCAAAAATCTGGAATAAATAAAGACAACTTAATAGATTTTTATAAATTTTGTAAAAATTTAAATTTAGATATTATTGGAACAATGTGTATTCCACCAAATGATGACAATACAGAAAAATATTTTTCAGAGATGAATGACTTAAATAAAGAATTTAATTTTAAAGAATTAAGTATGGGTATGTCTGGAGATTATCTAGAAGCAATTAGATACAATGCAACATACATTAGGGTAGGCTCAAAAATATTTGGTAGTAGAACCTAACCAATTTTGATTTTAGTTTTTTTATCAATTAATTTTAATAATATTTCAAAATCTTTTTTTTTTAAAGCAACACATCCTGCGGTTGGTTTATAATTATCTGTTAAATGAATAAATACTGCACTCCCTTTACCTGGAGTTTTTTTTTCATTGTGACTAATTGAAATTATATAATCATATTTATGATCTTTTCTGTGTAAATTTTCTTTAAGATTTTTCTTACTTGTTTTGATTTCTTCATTATATTTTTTATGTTTTGGATCATCACACCAAGCCATATCTTGTTTAATAATCTTTTTATTGATTTTGCATTTTGGAATACCAACACGATCTTTTCTGAAATATAATTTTTGTAAACCAAATAATCCTTCGGGCGTTGAATGATCTCCCTCTTTTTTATTAGAATTTATACCATTTTTTCCAACACAGCATTTCAATTTAAAGTCGTCAATTATTAGAGTGTTTTTATTGGGTACATGAATTATCATAAGTAATATTAAATATAATTATGCAAAATGTTTTTATTATAAACTTCAATTCACTATATGAAATTTTAGACGAGATAAAAGAAAATTTATCTTTTACGATTATAAAAATTAACAATGAAGACGATTTTAAAAAGAAATTTGATCTAAATAGATTAGATTATTTAGTAATTTCCAAAACAGATCATAAATTATTATTAAATAATAATATAACTGATAAAAATTTTTTAGATTTTATTGATTTGCCTTTATCTTTTAAAAAATTATTAGAATTAATAAATATTAAATTAATCAAATTAAAATTTAACCAACAGTCTAAGATTATAATTAAGGGCTATGAATTAAATTTAAATTCTAAATTTTTTTATAAAGATAATTTAAAATTAAAGTTAACAGAAAAGGAAATTGAAATTATTTTGTATTTAAATGATAAAAAGTTCAAACACAATGTTGAAGACCTACAAAAAAATATATGGGGTTATGTAGCAAATATGGAAACCCATACGGTAGAAACGCATATTTATAGATTACGAAAAAAAATAAGTGATTTATTTAAAGATGAAAAATTTATATTAAGCGATAAAAATGGCTATTTTATTGACTAAAATAGCTTAATCTAATCTAGCACCGACTTTTTGGATTATCTTTGAAGACATTTCAGTTCCTTTTTCGAGACATTCTTTTGTTGAACTATTATTAATTAACCCATGAAGAAAACCAGCTGCAAAGAGATCTCCAGCGCCTGTTAAGTCTACAATTTTTAAATTTGGTTTAATTTGACATTCTACAATTTCTTGATTTTTAATAGCAACACTTCCTTTTTCACCACGTGTGATAATTAAAAGTTTCCCTAGTTGTTTGCCAAATTTAATCACCTCTTCAAAGTTTTTAGCATCAATTAATGATTTAATTTCTTGTTCGTTAGCAAAAGTAATATCAAGTTTATTTTTAACTAAATCTAAAAAATCACTTTTATGTCTCTCTACACAAAATTGATCTGATAAGGACATTGCTTTAGTATTAGAGAATAACATGGCTTTATCAAAAGCTGACTTTGGTTCTCCTTCATCCCACAAATAACCTTCTAAAAATATCAATTCACTATCTTTAATAGCTTTTTCATTAATATCACTGGGGCTAATTTTTCCAGCAATACCTAAAAATGTAACCATAGTTCTTTCTGCATCTGGTGTGATTAAGATTAAACAAGTCCCCGTTGGTGAGATTTCTTTTTTTTTATTATAAAAATATTGAACTTTTTCTTTAGTTAGACCTTCTTCGTATTTTTGTCCCAAATTATCATCGTTAACTTTACCTATAAACCCAACATCATTTCCTAATTGTGATAGTCCAACAATAGAATTTGCAACCGACCCACCAGAGATAGTTTGTTCTATCTTAAGACTTGATAAAAGTTTTTTAAATTCTATTTCATCAACCAGTTTCATTGTACTTTTTGTTAATTGATTATTTGTTAAATATTGGTCATCAACTTTACAAATGACGTCAACAATGGCATTACCAATTCCTAGTATTTTCATATTAAGCTTTTTTTATTTTAACTGGATTTTTTCGATTAGGATAACAAGTCGTACAAATTTTACAAGTCAAACCATAACATTCCCTTGCCTTACAAAATTCTCTACCATAATAAATTATTTGTAAATGCAATTTGCTCCATTTTTTTTTTGGGAATATTCTTTTTAAATCTTTTTCAGTTTGAATTACATTTTTGCCATTTGTTAAACCCCATCTTTGAGCTAATCTATGGATATGAGTATCAACTGCAAATGCTGGAACTCCAAAACCTTGAGACATAACCACACTTGCAGTTTTATGGCCTACACCAGGCAGTTTTTCGAGCTCTTCAAAGCTTTTTGGTACTTTGCCTCCATGCTTTTCAAGAAGCTGTTTAGACATCAAATAAATACTTTTAGCCTTAACTCGAAAGAGACCGATACTCTTAATCAATTTTTCTATTCGTTTTTTGCCTAATTTTACAAAATGCTCAGGCTTATTATATTTTGGATATATATTTTTAGTTACATTATTAACATTTAGATCAGTACATTGTGCTGATAAAAGAACAGACATTAAGAGAGTAAAGTTACTAGTATGGTCTAGTGGGATAGGAGTTGTTGGATAAAGTTTATTTAAAATTTTTAGTATTTTTTTTGCTTTATCTTGTTCATCCATTATCTAAAGTTCAATAAATCTCTCATTGAATAAAGTCCTGGTTTTTTATTAATCAACCATTTTGCAGCAGTTAGAGCTCCATCTGAATAAAGTGCTCTATCAAAAGCCTCATGATTTAATTTTATTATTTCTTTTCCACTAGAAAATGTAACTTCATGTTCACCTATAATTTCACCTTTTCTAATTGAATTGAAATTAATTTTTTTTCCATAAGGAAAAGATTTTTTATTTAAAAATTTTTTACCCATTAAGTTATAAAGGTTTTTATTTTTTCCATCTGCAATTCCCTTTCCAAGCATTAAAGCCGTTCCTGATGGATAATCTTTTTTGTGTTTGTGATGAACTTCAAATACCTTGCTTAAATATTCTTCATTTAGCGACTTTGAAGCAATTTCTGTTAAATACATTAATAAATTAACACCAAGGCTCATATTCCCAGCTTTTAAAATTGGAATGGTTTTTGAAAATTTTTTAATCAAGGCCTCTTCTTTTTGATTAAATCCCGTTGTTCCAATTACTACTCTTTTTTTTAATTTAGATGCAATTTTTAAAATATCTAAAGTACAGTTTGGGACTGTAAAATCTATTATTACATCAGTTTTTTTAAAAGCTTGTTCGGTGTTTACATCAAGCTTGATACCAGCAATTTTTTTATTGATAGCTTTATTTTCTGTTAGAGCAGTTAGTTTAAAGTTATTGTTATTTTTTGAAGATTTAATAAGCTGTTGACCCATTCTTCCCAAGCAGCCAGAAATAGCTAAATTAATTTTTTTCATCTAGGAAAATATTAACCTTTTTTAGTTAATTAGTCTTTAGTTTTTCCAAAAACTTTTTGCTTTTTGAAAGAATTGTTTGATACTTGGATTAGACTTTTCATTTTCAATTTCTCTAAATTTTTCAAGTAACTCTTTTTGTTCTTTATTTAAAGAAATAGGAACTTCAGTATTTACTTGGACATAAAGGTCTCCATTTCCACTACCTCTCATATAAGGCATGCCTTTACCTTTTAGCCTAAATTGTTTTCCATTTTGAGTTCCATCAGGTATTTTAATTTTAGCTTTTCCACCATCAATTGTTGGTATCTCTATTGTGGTTCCTAAAGCTGCATCAGCAATGGATATAGGAAATTCAAAGAATAAGTTTTCATCAGACCTTTTAAATAAATCATGTGAATGAACATTTACAAATAGATAAAGATCACCACTTGCTCCACCTTTAGAACCTGCTTCTCCTTTTCCAGCTAATCTAATCCTAGTTCCATCATCGACACCCTTAGGTATTGTAACTGATATTTTTTTGGAGGCTTGTTTGTTTCCTTGACCATTACAATCTGTACATGGATTTGTTATTTCTTCACCAGAGCCTGCACATTGAGGACAAGTTTGTTGAACTGTAAAAAAACCTTGGTTAGATCTTACTTTTCCATTTCCACCACAAACCGTACATCTATCTGGAGAATGACCAGGTTTAGAGCCATTACCTCTACAAGTATTACATTTTTCTGTAGTTGAGAATTTTATATCTTGTTTTTTACCCTCATATGCTTCTTCGAGGGTAATAGATAAATCATATCGAAGATCAGAACCTCTATTATTAGTTTTTCGTCTTCCTCTTGATTGTCCACCACCAAAATCTCCAAAAAAATCTTCAAAAATATCTGAAAAATCTGCTCCACCAAAACCACCACCAAAGCCTCCACCTTGTCTGCCTCCACCACCCTCAAAAGCAGCGTGACCAAAGTTATCGTAGTTTTGCTTCTTTTCTTTATCTGAAAGGATGCCGTAAGCTTCACCAGCTTCTTTAAATTTATCTTCTGAGGCTTTATCACCTGGGTTTTTGTCTGGGTGATATTTTACAGCTAATTTACGGTAAGCAGATTTTAATTCTTCAGGACTTGCACTTTTGCTAACCCCTAAGACGTCATAAAAATCTCTTTTAGCCATAAGTTACTTTAAGATGATAGTTGCTGTAAGTCTTAGGCGCTTTTTTCTTTATCTTCTTCTTTGCCTTCTTTGCTTTCTTCTTTAACTTCTTCAAAGTCAGCATCAACTACATTATCGTCTTTTTTTCCTTCATCATTTTTATCACCTTCTTTTGGTGAGCCTTCTTTTTTCTCTTGAGATTTATAAATTGCTTCACCTAACTTCATAGAGGCTTGAACTAAAGTTTCAGTTTTCTTTTTAATTTCTTCGGTATCAGTTCCTTTAATAGCTTCTTTTAAGTCAGTTGAGGCATCTTCAATTGCTTTTCTATCAACATCAGAAACTTTGGCACCATGCTCTTTTAGATTTTTTTCAGTAGAGTGTAAAAGAGTGTCTGCTTGATTTCTAACATCAACAGATTCTC
>JACKZZ010005424.1_pt1 | contig 25401 bp, 11 predicted proteins | sample 8027871 | NCBI WGS metagenome assembly JACKZZ01 (sample SAMN15724774, study PRJNA655200) | protist metagenome | isolation source: fluorescence activated cell sorting (FACS) single amplified genomes of... | place: USA: West Boothbay Harbor, Gulf of Maine | collected 2000-07-19 | reverse complement strand
CAAAATTGGCTTTTACACTTGAAATATTGTTGAAATATTGAAATTTTGGGGTCCACTTTTTGAATAATATTCTTTCTAGAACGCAAAAATAAAGTTTACGGTAAGACTAAAACCATGTATATTCAGAACAATACACAGATCAACTCGAGCCCCAACGGGAAATGTTTAGAGTTTTTCCTTAATACTTTGATTTTTCAAGCTTTTCTGTTTGAACTATTTTGAAGAAGGAAAAAAATTACTTCCAGTTTTTTGATGTTCATTTTTTCACTTACTGGTACCAGCTAACTTTTGAAATTATTTATTCTTTCTTATTTCAAATTTCAATTTCTAAACTCTACATTCAATTACCAACTCATGGCGCAACACACTTTGTTTTACTCACACGTTCTTTCAATACTTTAATGTAAATGTTCTTTCCAACTATTTACAATTTTATTTTTCTTTCTTTTTTTTTCTTCAATTTTTTGAAATGCAATAATATATTAAATGTGCCCTTTTTATTCAAATACTATAGAATCATTATTAAATATGTCTGATAGCGAACAACCCGACTCATCCTCCTCCTCCTCATCATCCTCATCACCAAAGAAGGGTGACATGTCCGAGGCAATTCTTTCTTCCGGTGCCAACGTTAAACGTGCACCAAATCGATTAGTTGTAGACGACTCCGCCAACGACGATAATAGTGTTGTATCACTTAGTAATGCTAAGATGGAAGAACTCCAATTATTTCGTGGTGATACCGTCATGCTTAAAGGTAAAAAAGGCAAAGAAACTGTCTGCATCTGTTTGGTTGATGAGGAAGCTCAAGACTCACAAATTCGCATGAACAAAGTTGTACGTAAAAATTTAAGATGCCGTTTAGGTGATGTTGTTACTGTCAATGCTTGTCAAGATGTACCATATGGTAAAAGAATTCATGTATTACCAATTGACGATACCATTGAAGGTGTATCCGGAAATTTGTTTGATGTCTACTTAAAACCATATTTTCTTGAAGCATACCGACCGGTTAAAAAAGGTGACCTCTTTCTTGTACGTCAAGCGATGCATCCAGTTGAATTTAAAGTAGTAGAAACGGATCCGGCTGATTTTTGTATTGTAGCACCAGATACCGTTATACATTGTGAAGGTGAGCCAATTAAAAGAGAAGATGAAGAAAAATTGGATGAAGTTGGTTACGATGATGTTGGCGGTTGCCGACGACAATTAGCACAAATTCGTGAGATGATTGAATTGCCATTGAGACATCCAGCACTATTTACAACATTAGGTGTTAAACCACCAAGAGGTGTCTTATTGTATGGACCACCCGGAAGTGGTAAAACATTAATTGCAAGAGCAGTTGCCAATGAAACAGGTGCCTTTTTCTTTTTAATTAATGGCCCAGAAATTATGTCTAAAATGGCCGGTGAAAGTGAAGGTAATTTAAGAAAAGCATTTGAAGAAGCAGAAAAAAATGCACCAGCAATTATATTTATTGATGAAATTGATTCAATTGCTCCAAAAAGAGATAAAACAAACGGTGAGGTAGAAAGAAGAATTGTTTCACAAATGTTAACGTTAATGGATGGTTTAAAAAAACGTGCAAATGTGGTTGTTATTGGTGCAACCAATCGTCCAAATACCATTGATCCAGCACTTCGTCGTTTTGGTCGTTTTGATCGCGAAATAGATATTGGGTGTCCAGATGAAAATGGTAGATTAGAAGTCTTTCGTATTCATACAAGAAACATGAAGGTAATATTGAAATTCGATTTTTAGCGTTATTTTATGTTTAATCATAACGCACTTTGTCTCACACATTCTTTTTTGTCTTATTTTTGGCATTAAAAACTCCATCCTTTTTTTCATATTCTAGCTTTCGGATGATGTTGACCCAGAGGAAATTGCTAGAGAAACACATGGTTTTGTTGGTGCTGATATTGCTGCATTATGTACAGAAGCAGCAATGCAATGTATCCGTGAAAAAATGGATTTAATTGATATTGAAGATGATACAATTGATGCAGAAATTCTTTCATCATTATGTGTCTGCCAAGAACATTTTAAATACGCATTGGCACAATCTAACCCATCTTCATTACGTGAAACTGTTGTCGAAGTGCCAAATATTTCATGGGATGATATTGGTGGTTTAGTTGATGTTAAACGTGAGCTAAGAGAATTAGTACAATATCCTGTTGAACACCCAGAAAAATATGAAAAATTTGGTATGTCTCCATCTAAAGGCGTCTTGTTCTATGGTCCTCCAGGATGCGGCAAGACATTACTTGCAAAAGCGGTTGCAAACGAATGTCAAGCAAATTTTATTTCTATTAAAGGTCCAGAATTACTCACTATGTGGTTTGGTGAATCAGAAGCGAATGTAAGAGAAGTTTTTGAAAAAGCAAGACAAGCAGCTCCATGTGTCTTATTTTTTGATGAATTAGATTCAATTGCTAAATCAAGAGGTGGATCAAGTGGTGGTGACGCTGGCGGTGCCGGTGATCGTGTCATGAATCAGTTATTAACTGAAATGGATGGTATGCTTTATTTTTTTTTTCATTTTCATGTTAAGCTTTTTCTAATTTTCTTTTTTCCCTAAAAATAGGTATGGGTGCAAAAAAGAATGTTTTTATAATTGGTGCTACAAATCGTCCTGATATTATTGATGCTGCATTGATGCGTCCCGGTAGATTGGATCAATTAATATACATTCCAATGCCCGATGTTGATTCTAGAAAATCCATTCTTCGTGCAACACTTCGCAAATCACCAATTGCAAAGGATGTTCCGTTAGATTATTTAGCAGAAAATATGGATAAATTTTCTGGAGCTGATATCACTGAAATATGTCAACGTGCTGCAAAATATGCTATTCGTGAGTCCATTGAAGCAGATATGGAGAAACGTCGTGCTGCTGAAGCCGAGGGTCGTGAATACATGGAAACAGAGGAAGATTATGATGATGTTCCAGAAATTACCAAAACACACTTTGAAATGGCAATGTCAGAAGCAAGACGTTCTGTATCTGATGCAGATTTGTTAAAATATGGTTCATTTGCTCAAACATTACAACAACAACGTGGTGCAATATTAGGTGGCCAAACATCATTCCGGTTCCCAGGTCAAAGTGGTGGTATTGGTGGTAGTGGTGGTAGTGGTGCCAACATGGACATGGATGATGATGATGATGATGATGATTTGTATGCCTAAAAGAAATTAAAAAAACAAAAAACAAAGCAAAAACAGATAATAAAAAAAGAAACTAAACAGCAAAAAAGCTAGCACTCCTCAATCAACAATAAATAAAATAATGAAACCTTCTAGGTAAATATATATACTTTCTTACACCTTGCGCACAGCAAAAAGTCGTAACTACCTCGGGTCACAAATAACTTGAGATCCTTAATTTAATTATTTGTGCACACACAACATTATTTGCCCTTTCGATATTGTTTAATCACTTTTCAACTTTATACCATATAATTTTTATCTGTACGAAAAGCGTTTCGCCCTGTTGCGTCAGTAAACTAGGAACTACCACAACACGAAGGAGTCATTCTTCCTTCCAATTATATTTCTCATTCAATATTTGTTTAGTTTTAGCCTTTTGGCCAAGCCGGAAGAAAATTCTAAATTTGAAAATTGGCATCATGAAATAATCTATTTTAATTTATAGATAAGTGGTTTTGTTTAGCTTAAAAGCTATTATAGTTTTCAAAAAACTCGGATTTTCTCTCTTTATATTAGAAAGTAAATAAATTAAAATGTTCATTATACATTATATAAGAAATCAATTATTGTTTTATTTACATTGTAAGGTTATGAACCTAGTGCGAATAATGTCCCCCATATGCCAACGTGTTTCCTCGTTGTTTCCAAATTTTCTAAATAGGTTTATTTTCTATGTGCATTTGTGTATTTGTGCATAAATTTCTAAAATAATTTTCAAATCACATGTATCAAATTTTAAATTGATCGCCATACAACACCATTATCACAATCACGATACAATGTAACCCATTCTATTTCACCATTCTCATATTGGATACAATGTTGTGGATGTTGAAAGTCCACAACTTTACCTTTATACCATTTTTTGTTATCTTCACTTTCGCCCCATTCTACTTGAACCGATGTATCTACTAATGTTGGACCCATATTATGACCAGTTTCTTTCGAATCAGATAAACAGATGTTTAGTGGTACACCATGGTGGTTGTCATGTTCATTCTTAGCACCGTTTATTTTCAATTCATCGTCATCCTCGCTCACCATTGACTTCTCCCACCAGTCTATATCATTGGTTGCTGTATGAAATGCGATGGCTTGTGGTCCATACACCATCATATGCGGACTCCATCGACCAGTACTTTCATCAGATGAAGGAGAAGTATTATCTTTTTTTACATCTGTTTTATCTTCTTGCTCAATATCGTTTGCAAGCCAATCCATCATTTTTTCCATTCTAGTTGATTCTTGCCTTAATAAATTGGTTACATTATTCAGATCATTAAATTCACATGCATCAGCACACAATTCTAAATAATTCATTAATGGATGAGGTTGGCTAGTACTGGTATCTGCACTTAACATCCAACCATTCACACTATTGGATAATGCATGTAAATCAATCAGTTCATTGGTAAATCCAAATGATGAAGAAGATGATGATGATGTTCTAGCCCGTTTGAGTGACCTTTTTGTACTCCTACTACTTTTTTTATTACCGTTACCCCTGCTACTACTGTTACTCCTCTTACTGCTGCTACTACTATTGTTACCAGCATCACTTGTTGACATACTACGTTTTCTATTTTTCAGCCTTTTATTACTAGATGATTTCCTTTCAGCAATGAATTTTGATCGTTGTTTCAGTTGTTGTTGATGCTGTCGATGACTAACATGTACAGCATTTTCTTGCTCATCACCTAGTAAGATGACTATTTTTCCACTTGTTACTCTATTCATTTTTCTTTTAATACTATTCCAACGATTTTTAATATGATTTTGTGTTCTTCCAGGTAGACTTTCTGCAATTTTCGACCATTGATTACCGAATGTAGCATGTACGCGATGAAGGGTTCGCATTTCTGCTTCTGTCCACGGTCCTTTATTAACGGCTGGATCTAAATGGTTGTACCATCGCTCCCTTACTTGTTTACCTGTTCTTCCTGGTACTTTCATTGCTAAATCAGACCATTTGATACTTTTAATGGAATCCACATTGGCATCTTTCACACCTTTTCTAACTGTATCATCTTCAATTTCGGTCCACGGACCTTTCTTAATATCTTTCGCTGCATGATATGCAGAAGATTTATTTTCTTTCTTTTTAGATGGTAGTGGAGGTAATGATGTATCAACTAATGAGGCCATTGACGGTGGTAATGGTGCTGCAATTGTATCAGGTGTTGACGGTGATTCATATCCAGATTGAATACTGCTACGATTACCAGCAACTGGTACATTTACGGGTGTTGGTGGTTTAGAGGAGGTACCAGAAGTATCAAATATAAAATCACCTAGGGCAAGATTGGTTAAATGTTCATCTGGTTCAATATTTATTGTATTATCTGTACGAAGCTTTTCAACTAGATCTTTTGACATGGACGTCTTTGAACCGTTTTCAAACAAACCAATGTAAACGTTTTTTTTTGCATCATATTCAAGAATTATTCCGGGACAATCACCGTAACCTTTATAATATTTGCTAAATGGTACACCAACTAACGACTCATTAGAATGGTGAAGACTAACGGTTGTGTCAACTGATGGGCTATGAACAATAGGTCCACCAGTTGAAGTGAGACGACTATCACTGGTATTGTTAAGTTCCTTATTTTCATCCACTTGAACATTCAATGAAATATTCTTTTTCATATCCAAATTGATAGTCATCTTATCTTGTAATCTCGGCGGACATCTTGCTGTTGTTGGTGGCAGTGCGGAAGTTGATTCATTGAGTAATGGTGTCAAACTTGGTTTCGACCATGGTGTGCTCATCATGATGGGTCAAATGCCGTTGAATTTGTCTCAATTTGTCGTTAAATTTTGAAAACAAAATTTTTAATTTTAAAAAATTAAACCTGGTAAACTGGTATCATATACGATACGAGTATTTCCTAGTTCCGAAATAGGGTTCGGAAGTTGTTTTCCAACCTACTCGTACGAGGTAAAACCTCAGAATTTGGGGTTTGAAAGTTTCGAAAGTTTCGAAAGTTTCGAAAGAAAGTTTCAAAAGAAAGTTTCAGTAAGTTTTTATATCTTCTATTTATATACTGAATTGTAACTTACTGTAACTTTCTGTAACTTTCTGAGAAAGTTACAATTAAGTATATATATAGAAGATATTAATATACTGAATTGTAACTTACAGAGAAAGAGAAAGTTACAAATATCTGATCAGGTATAATCAGATGTATCAATATACTGTAGTATATAAATAGAAGATACATATAAGTTACAGAGAAAGTTACAATTAAGTATATATATTGAAGATATAATTATATCTTCTTATATCTTCTATTTATATACTTAATTGTAACTTACCTAACACATAACACTACTCACCCCACCACTCCACATTAACATTAACATGGTATTACCGTAACCTAAGAATCATTCTTCTCTGCTTCAGAAAGTACTACTGTACTAGCGCTCCTGTAGCTCTTTGAGGAAACTCAGACTTGCATTGTTCCGTAGCCCAGGTTTCAAGTTTGTGTATACCGTCAACATTCATTGTGACAGTCTGGGTGTGTGGACTGTATACTCTAGTATCGATACAGCCGAATAACAATGAACATCAGTCTTCTGGGAAAGGAGGGAATCTCTCCTGTACCAAAAAACAATGAAGTGATACCCAGAGGGGGGGGACCGCCCAGAGGGAGAGGACCACCCAGAGGGAGAGGACCACCCAGAGGGAGAGGACCACCCAGAGGGAGGGGACCGCCCAGAGGGAGAGGACCGCCCAGAGGGAGAGGACCGCCGAAAGATCATTCCTCAAAACCAACTCTTCAAATATCTACACTTGATAGTAACAATGTAGAGCTAAGCGAGTTTCAAAGAAAAATAAAAGAGAAAAAAGAAAGACAAGCATGGAGAGACGCAAGTGATGATGAGATTGCAGCTTTGACAGGTTGTTGGGCATGTAAAAACTCAAGAATTCAATTAGATGAATGTGGACTTTGTAACAGAGATTGGAATGAAATTATGAATATTGGAAACAAAAATGAAGCTACAGATGATACTCGAAGGTTGATGAAAGCAAAGATGACGCTTACTGAAGCACTTAAAAAAGGCCTTGTAAAATTTGGTCGGAATAAGTTACTACGCGCAAAATTGATGGTTGTTGGCAAAGGTGAAGCAGGAAAGACGTCCACTGTACGAGCATTATGCCATGAACCCTTTGTTAAAAATCTCGATTCGACGATTGGCATTACAACATTACTTGAAACAACGTTACAAAACAGATCAGAAAACGAGATTGAGAGAAAGTCATGGAAAGGCGATAAAAGTGAATATTCAAGAGCACTTAATGAATGTATGCTGGAGCACATGACACCAGGTAATTCATTCTTATCCAGAGTCATTGGAAACCACAAGGAGGAAGAAAGGACGACATCAAACATTGAACGTAAAATAATTGCTGAACTGCCATCAAGAACAGAACGAGCAGAAGCTATCACGATTGCAATTGATGGGGCACGTGAATGGGCATCTAATTTTTTTCAAGAGATTCATGAAAACGCCGTTGAGGCTGCTAATGATGATGGTGGTGATCATTGTGGTATATCAAGAAAAACGTTCATATCAGAGCTCAAATTACCAAAAAATAAGCGCGCGTTATTTGTAGTGTTCAACGAATGGTTAGAACATGGCGAGGAATCTTATTTCCATTCATTGGCAATTGTACAACGTTTGAAAAAAGAACTTGGTACTCAGCAACAAAAGCCTACCACAGGACTTACCAAAGATCAACCAGCACCACGAACACCAATTATTTCACCCAATGATGTGCTAAACGCTTTGTTTGATCATCTTGATGTTGATCACGATGGTTCAATCTCACACGAGGAATGGATGAGATTTTTTGATCGTCATGATGAAGAGGAGGATTCAAATCACCACCATTTACTCCGTTTTGACAGCACTTGTAGTATTGAAAGTGATCATGAAAGTCATGTCAGTGATACTGCCACTGACATTGCTCTCAACGAAAGAATTGATGATGACTGGTTGAATGAGCAATACACTTGTTCTTCGGAATATTTAACGAATGGCCGTCCAATAAGGTGGGCAATTTGGGATTTTGGTGGACAAAAATGTTTTCACTCAATGCACCATATATTTTTAACGAGGTACGGTGTATATTTGGTTTGCTTTCGTTTAAATTTTTCTGAGAATATTGAATGGGAACACTTGCTGTTCTGGGTGAAATCAATCAATTTACATGCACCACAGGCACCGATTTTTGTTGTCGGTACCCATCGTCGATCATTTGCAAAGACAAACGATAAGAATGCAAAGCAATTGAATGAAGACGACATAAGTAAAATATCTACACAGTTACTGGAAAGATTGGAAAAAGAGGGTGGTGGTTTTAACATTGTGTATGATCGCTATGCTGGAGATGAGTGCGCAATTTTTGCCATTGAAAACAACGATGAATTTGCCGATGAAAGAGATAAGGCATCACTTGACTCTTTACTGACAGCAATTGATCTTGCCGCCAGGAAACAACCAGGTGTCGAAAATGATTTGCCAATTTCATGGTTTCAATTTTATGATAAAATGGCCGAATTAGGCCAAGCTGCTGAGAATCAATCAAAGATAACATCATCCATAGCGTTGTCAAGTCCTCATAGTCCAAGACGACCAAGTGATGATATGTTTGGTAGTGCAACTGTTAAGCGTAGTGGTAGTAGTGGTGGCAGTCGTACACCTTTAAATAATCGTATCAAACAGCATAGTATTTTGTATGGAACTTCAGATCGTACACAATTCACACCGGTATTACCGCTGAAAGACGTCGTCGATATTGGAATTGAATGTGGTTTGCGTGCATCCATTGTTGTACCAGCGTTAGAATTTTTACATGAACTTGGTATGGTACAATTCATAAATGAAACTTCATTAAATAGCCATGTCATATTGAATCCCCAGTGGTTAATTGATGCTATAGGAATGGTCATACGAAATTGGGATAAAGATTATCATAAAGTTGATTCTAAAAAAGTAAGAGCCTTAAAAAGTAGAAACAGAGGTGAGGACTTTCAGATGTTAAAAGAAAAGGGGTTGGTAACGAGAGGGTTATTGGAAGAGATTTGGCGCAACAAATACGATCAAAATGAAAGGGATCTGCTCATAAAGCTAATGGACAAGTTTGGTTTGTTGTGCAAATGGAATATTAAGAAATCGACTTATTTGGTACCTAGTTTGTTAAAGGAAATAATGCCATCTTCTAAGGTGTTCCAGCATCATAAACATTCACTGCATCTAAGTACAGAAACATTGGAAAAGAACAAACATTTAATTTTTTACATTCAATCGGTAAAATCATTGCCATTTCCATATTGGTCGCGATTAATGTGTTTCATTGTACGAAGAGCAAACGTAAGTTCATCATTTACGACACCACCAGAAACAGAATACAATCGTACGACTGTAAGAACTTTCTTTGAAAATTTTGTCATTCAAGCAGATTACATTGAAAGTCAACAACGTGTGCGTGTTGTTATATTTGACGATGGAAACAAAGCAATTATTGAGTGGGGTGGTGCTTTTGTTTTGAAGCTATTCAAAAATATGGCGCAAGCGGTTGCAGATGATTTTTTTATAAGATCATGGATTTTTCATATATTAGTAACAAAACCAGGAGATATGAGTGCTGAAATTGATTACAGTACATTAAAAAATGCAGCTTCACGTGGTATATTGAAATTTTTTAATAAATCTATTACTAGACAAATACCAACTGCAAGACAAAGTGTTGCAATGCAAAAATCAATTCACAATAATACCCATTTCAATGTGGATGATTTTAAATGTTGGTTAGAACAACAACAAGAGCATGGCGTCATTCATTCCGGTGCTTTGAATGATGATCCACAGAACACTACTGAAAGCAACACAATTACTCAACGTCCGTTCATATCCACGTCACATCAACACGAATCTATAGAGTTGCCATCTAATTGTAAATATCACTTTTTTATATCTCATCAACAAAAAAATGGTGGTGATGCGGCCTCTACATTGTACTGGAAACTAACAATGCGTGGTTACAAATGTTGGTATGACATGGAAATGAGTTTAATCAATTCCAAAGGAATGAAGGAGGGGGTTGAAAACTCCCATTGTTTAATATTGATCTTGACAGATGGGGTATTTTCAAGACCTTGGGTGCGTTATGAAATTAATCGTGCGATTGAAATGAAAAAAAATATTGTAACAATAAGTGATGACTTTAAAGAATTTAATAAACGTGAAGAAATTTGTGAACAGGCGAAAAAGGAAAAAGAAAATCCAGGTGATTATAGCGATTTGTTTTTGTTAGAAGCAATAAGTTATCGAAGAAGAAATTTTGAAGCCGATGCAATGATTGCTGAATTAATAAAAAGATCAAAGTTACAAATGAAAAATACACCAACAAGGAGTCTTCACAGTCACAATGTTGTCTCAGAATTATATTTGGAAGAATCTTCTACTTCTACCTCCTCCTCATTTTTGCCTACTTTAACCAGCAGTATCAACCACCAAGAATCACCAGAATTGTTATTGTCAAGGGAAAGGTCTTGTCAAGGAGAAGCGTACGTTGAAAGTGAAGTTGCGGGAATCACTACTACAACAACTGTTGATGCAACCTTGACGAAAAGATTGTCCAATACTTTCAAAAGAATGGATTCAAATTCCGATGGAAAAATTACAGCAACTGAATTTATGAATGGCTCATCTGCAATTATAGCGCTTGGTAGTAATCCAGACCAAGTGTATGGTACTTTTAGTAGAATGGATATGAATGGTGATGGCTCAATTGATGAAAGTGAATTCATAAATGGTGCTAGTGCATTAACAAACCTTGCGTTAGATGTTCTGGAAAACAATACCTTAAAAACGGGCAAAGATAATACCATATTGTTGAATGATAGTGATTGTAGTACAATAAATAATGCCGTGCCATCTTTATCACCGACAACCTCGTCAATTGATGTTGCAGAAATGGTATATGATGCAGCACGCACCATTAAAGAATTAAGAAAAGCAGAGGGGAAAAAGAAATGGCCAAAGGGTACGAAAATGTTGTTGAAACAATGTAAACAAAAAATTATGAAAGATTCATTTGAACAAAATGAGTTTGAACAGCTATCACGACATTTGACAATAGTTTGCAAGCAAAAAAAGTATGTCGATGGTAACGAGGAAACAAAAAGTCTAATATTAGTCGAGGAATTATTGGAATTTTATGAATGGGATGGCTCGAGTGATGATGAGGATGAATGAGCGAGCACCGGACTTGTCTTAGGCCGGCCGGGGGTATTGTACAAATGTTTGTTGATGGTCTCTATGAATATTTAAATAAATATAAAAAAACAATTGAATATTGATCTCTTTTTGTGTAATTTGTCGTATTGCTGAAGAAGAAACACAATTTCATTGTGTTTGAAGTTTTGTGAGACTTTCTTCACTCAAATGACCACATATTCCGGATCTAATTTATAATCTACACGTTAACATGTATAGGAAGAGACAGTAGTAATTATTATAATAATTAATAAAATAGTGTGATATGATGGTGACATGGTACCTGGTATCTCGATAGAGTGATAGGTGTGGAGAGAGTGCACTACGTAGTGTGGAGAGAGAGAGAGAGAGAGGCAGACAATACAATAAATATTAAAATATCGATTATAAAGATGTACACAGTGATTTACGTAGATAGTTCCTAGTTCCTATTTACGATGTATTGTGCATATAGAAGAGATATTTTACCCATTCGACACAGTATATCGAAGTAACTTTTTATTATTTTGAATATTCGACACAGTAGTATATATACAAACAAACATATTATACTGATGTATGACTTGATACTATACTGTACCTGGATTCTCTCGAACTTGATTACACCCATATCTTCAAATATCCCAGGATTAGGGCTCTATTTTGCTCTCTTCCCGGTCAACCATCTGCCTTTTGTTGGGCATTTTCAGCATTATTTTCGTTTTTTGCAATTAGGAACCTAGGTTCCTAGAGGCATTATTTTCAGCATTAATTTTTTCTCATTTTCTTGTTGACACTATCCTTACTTTTGTCTATAAATAGATTAATTGTTTTTCATTTCCCCATTTATAGACTTGAAAAAAACCCCACAGTTAAGAGATATACCTCGTACTGGTAGTGGTTGCGGAGCATGAAAATGTAAAAAATGTAAAAATGTAGTTCCTCTTGATATGATATGATAGACTAGTTGGAAAAATTGAAAAAAAAATAAAAATAATGGTTTACCAGGTTTACCAGGTTTACCAGGTTTAGGTTGTAAGTTGTAATCTTATAGTATTTTAAACAGAGCGTATCATTATTGACAAGTAACGTTCAGTACATTATATCATAAAAAGTATTTTCCTCCGGGACGTCATCGGGGACATCAAATAGATTAGATACACGTAGTCGTTCTTTAGATAATTAAACCTTAACTTTCAAGAGGATTTGGATGGTGAACATGTTATCACTAGCCATGGTTAAAGGCATTGCAACCTTTTCTACACCTCTTGCAATTACAACTCTTTATCACCACCCATATTTAACAGCTATTGGTGTTGCGCTTCAAACTTATTTAGCAAAATTAACATATACGAAATTACTTAACCCTCACTTAATATCAAAACAAGTTGAAGAAACAGCCATGGCTTCATATGTTACAACTTCTGGTACAAATCGTTTAACAAGAGTACTTCTTGGTATAGTTCATGTTTTTGCTGGTGCCAGTTTAGCTAAACGAAGTCAAATAGATTCTAATGAAGAAGGGAAAAAAAGTTTTAACATATTTTGGCAGACAATTAATTTTTGTGGTATTTTATTATTATTTTCAACAGCAGGTACGTGGATATCAAGTGGATATTATGGTCAATGAGGTCGTGGAGCTCATCCAACAAAACCGTCGTGGAATCCGGATGGGCTTGGTTGGCGTTTAATGCCAGAAGCATTACGAAAACCATTTAAAATTCAAGGTGCAAAAACAACAAAAGCTGCTTTTCAATATTCTGTTGCTGCTTCCATATTAGTGCGATTGTATTATTTTGGTCAAAGAAAGATACCAATAAAAAAATAAACACCGTAAATCGAAATTAGAAGCTAGATTATTAAAATAGAGATGTATGAAATTATAATATAGACAAAACACAGTAACATTTTTGACCTAAATGTGACGAAAACTATCACGAAAACCACATTCATTGGTGGGTGAAGCTTTTTCTGAAATGGAAAAAAAAAATTGAAACTGTTTGGTCTACGAAAGCGAAGGAAACATTAGGAAGTTTGAAAATATAAAACTATGATGCTGTGTAGATTGCACATAAGACTATGCATGAAAAAAAATTGCTGTACGAAAAAAATCATTTTTTTTACATATTAGAAGAAATTTTAAATTTATCAACAATAGAATGACATGCAATGAATGTTAAAACCCGTCGAAAAACATAAATGCACCTTGCTCATCATCATCACCTGTAAAATCCATTGCATCGGTAGGACTAGGTAAACTTTCAGGTAACATCATATCTTCCTCCTCTTCCTCCTCTTCCTCCTCTTCCTCTTCCTCCTCTTCCTCCTCTTCTTCTTCCTCCTCTTCTTCTTCCTCCTCTTCTTCTGCTTCTTCTTCTTCTTCTTCATCTTCCTCTTCCTCTTCTTCTTCCTCTTGTTCCTCCACATCCTCCTCCTCCTCATCATCATCATCTTCTTCAGATTTATCGCCTAAAAACGATGGTAATAAACCTTCTGCACTGTTTTCACGAAATAATTCTGCTAGTAAAGAATATTGATTTTCTTCATCATAATCATCTTCACCAGCTTCACCTCTTTCACTATCGACAGTATCTATCATACTATCTACACCAATATTATTTCCATTGCCTTTTACACTGTTACAAGCAGCACCCTCGATAAACCTTTGTGTACCATGATGACTCGGTTGACAATGACCATACCATGGATGCATGCTACTAGACAACCAAGTAGATGCAGAAACACAATTACAACCACATCCTGTTGGACACTCTGGGGTTGAACCCAATTCAAACCAATCATTATAACATTTAACATGACCACCATGACCACAAACAACACAAATAAAAGACATACCCAATGAAGGTCTTTCACAAATTGAACAAGACATCCTACTTTCTACTGTAATGATTTCGACGCCACTATCCATACCTATCGTACTACTTGCGCTTCTACTACTTGCATTTCTTCTGTGATAGGCAGCAAATTCAGTAGAGGATGGTGGTTCCTCCCAATTAATATTCCCTTGATGCTTTGTTGCTGATCGTACACCCTGCCTTGGTTCACGTGGGTCATTAACATTTTCAATGGAAAATTTTCTTAGTGGTGTTGCAACAGATGCGGAGCTTGAATCTCTACCACCTTTGTTTATTGGCTTTGAAGAAAGCGTACAACACTGAAGTATTTCTGCTCTCTGCTGAAACGCACCAACTCGATCAAGGTAATCACAATACCTTCTTCTCAATGATTCACATGCAACATCAAGTGTTTTACTGTAACATAAACTAATGGGTGATTCAAAAACATGTTGATAAGCATCCCATAGCTCATCAGTATAATTCTCAATATAGCGAAATTCACCAAACAATATTGTTTGTATTTGTGAAAATGATGGAATACCATTCTCGCCGCTGTTAGAATCAAAAGTATCACCAGCATTACCATAATTTAGTACAAGTTCATGAAGACGACAAATAATCTCATCAATATTTGATGATGTTGAAGAATGATATTGATCATCAAATAACGCATTATTCATTTTCTTTTCGTCTAGAGTGGTCTCATTATCAACAGCATTTACTTTCTTTTTCTTCTTTGTTTGAAACATATCATAACCGTATGCAAATTTTCTATAATTATTTGCTATTTTACACCAGTATGTGGATACTGCACATGATAGTACAGCAGCCATTTGCATATGATTTTCTTCCAATATTAATTTCCATACTTTTTTATACAACCTACCACCAATTGGATGTGTATACCAAGTTACACCATGGCCTCTTGCATTCCTGACCATTGTACTATCACCATTCGACGATTCTAACACAGAATTTAAATCAAGTAAAGATGTCTTGGCACCTGTAGCAAGTAGTCTCCACAATGTACTACAACGTTTGTCGCCCGAGTTTAATGCAACTTTGCTGTTGTGAAGCATTAACGAAGTCAAATCTTCTTTTGTCCCATCACTAATTACTCGGTATAAATGACAAGCTCTTTCAGATACACTCAAAATTTGACTTAGGCCAATGATTACAACCACGTTTGACGAGTTTCCAGTCATATCACTACTCCTGCTACTACTAATTTCGATGCTTCTATTGTTGCCTTCCTTGGATCCTCGACTGCTACTCCTTCTCCTTCTGTTGTTGTAGGAAAAAGCATTGTTTGAACTATTACGGGATTGTCCTTCTTTAGCATCATCAACTACAAGTTCTTTTTCTTCATTATCATTGTCATTATCCTTTACAATCATCTCATTGTCATTGCGTTCCATTCCAGCACTTGCAGTAGGTGAGTTTATGGCACTACTACCACCATCTAGGTCCATCCAAGTGTCAAAATTAGATGATAACTCAGACAACCTGTTGTTAGATGACGTATTACTTTGTCCAGCAACAACGCTACCTCTTCTTCTGTTTGACTTGGACACACCTCTTACTTTGCTTGCTTGACTATTTTTATTGTTGAGTGGCAGTAATGATGGTTGAGGTGATGATGCGTTTAATGATGTATATTGTGAAAACTTACTCATTCGTTTGCTCGCACTTCGAAATTGATCAGTGTGTTTGGTTGACCTTTGTGACAATTTTTGAATCGCTAATGATTCATCGGAACCATTATTTTCATGACCAACAATATTACTACTACTAAGATCACCATCTACGAAATTTGCACTCGCATATTGAGCATTACCGCTCTTGCTTTTTGTAAGAACGCCAATCGGACTGCTACTACCGCTCATATTCATATTGCTACTACCTCTCGGAGAATCACCAAGATCAGTTGCAGTCGAAGCGACATCATTTGCGGCATTATTATTATTATTATTATTATTATTATCATTATTATTGTTATTATTATTATTACTGCTTGCCGCCGCGGCGGCATCAATGTTTCTTTGATGTTGCACAACCGATGGATCTAAATGTAAGCCAATCATAATCATTTTTATCCCACACATTATTGCACCACATCTATTTCCCAGATGTAATTTTTGATGATGTTCGTCAACCAATACAGCATTACTACTGTTAATAGATTTCAGTGCATTATAATCCTTTTTAGTGTTAACATTTACTTGATATACTCTAGTTTTGTCATTCTTTTTCTTTCGCGTTCTTTTTAAATTGGATTTACGAGCCCTTAATAGTGACGCATCTGGTGCTTTACCTCTTTTATTATTGTAAGCGTAAAGTGACCCTTTGTTTTTTATTTTCCTTTCTTCTTCTTCATTTAACAATAATTCCTCATCATCACCGACAAAAAATCTACTTGTTTGGTATATTTTTCTACTCCTATCACTGAAATCCTTAAATGTTAATCCATTGGATTTACTTTCTAATCCACTTCGAACATCAGTATCATTCATATTATCAAATCCCATCAATTCCAGTGGATAATCTTCTTCCATATTTTGTTTTTGTCTATTCTTTTCCTCCTCCTTCTCTTCTTCTTTCCTTTCTTGCTGTTGTTTCGTTACTTCATCTGCCACTGATGTTCGAACTCTTCGCTTGCTTCGATTTTTGTGATGATGATGGTGGGTTTTTTTTAAGGTACTGCCACCAGTTTTTGCTTGTTGATGAAGAATAATTTGTCGACTTAATTTTCTAACACTTGCTTCGAGGCATCTTTTTTTGTCAGATGCTCTTTTTTTCATCAATGCTATTACTGGTTCCACAATATTTTCCCAAGAAGTTTTTATTGATGAAGTCCCACGGACAAGTGACAATTTAACAGGCACACCGTCCATTGGATATAAATCCGAAAAGGTAAACATTACATGTGCATGTAAACTTCCTAATGTAGTTGATATTACTTTAATTTGCATTTGAAAATGAAATAAATCATCCATTGCAGACATAGTATGATCAACAATGGATGCAGTGACAGATGTAGTTGAACCATCATGTGCACCAATAGATCGCTGCGAGAAATTAGTCAATGATCCCATTTCCGCACTTCTTGTTACAATCATAAATTCTTGCTCAAGTGTTAATGCTGATACAGATACTTCTAATCTTGTCTTCTTTTTTAAAAATATTGGTCCACCAATCTTTTTGTTTATTATTTTCTTGTCGATTAAACTTTGACCTGTTGAATATTTTGATAGTGAATCTTCAATTGGCTCGTCATTTACATCTACTAAACCATTCAAACGATTGTCTAAAGCATTATTTAACCCAAGAAGACGTTCTTTTTCTTCCTCCTCTTCTATGCTACCACTACCAAGGATACTATTATGTGTACTCCCTCGAACACCAACACCCAACATTCCACTGCTGCTACTACTATTACTAAGACTACTATTACTTCCACCACTATTTCGGCCACTATTTCGGCCGCTACCTACAATATCAAATAACAAATCACCGCTTGTATCATCACCTTCAAATAAATCATTTTTTAACAAACTTAATTCATCATCATCATCATAATCATTAATATTATTATCATCAGTATTTGTCATTAATCTATTATTATCATCGTCGTCACTACTACCACCACCAAGCATATCAAATGGATCTTGTTGTAAACCAGTCGCAAAAGCATTACCATCACCATTCTCATTGCCACCACTATTACTGCCAAGACTATGGTAGTTATCCTCCAATGTATTGCCATTCCCCTCCACGTTATCTTTATTACTAGCACCCAAATATGTTGAATCAACGCGGTTTACTAGTAAATGTCCATCTGTACCCCATGATACAAGTTGATGTGCATCTTGTTTTTTTGTTGATGCACGCCATGAAAACGATCGCACGGCACCACGATGACCGTAATAAACGGCTACTAAATCTGCTGCATCAGATTCCTCTGCTTCTAATGACCATAATCTTAATGTAGGATCATCGTTTGATCTTGATATTGATACAAAACCACGACCAAACGGTGTAAATCTCGCACGCCATACAGGTGTTGGTGTTGGTACAGCAGCGATATGTGCTATATGGCTGGATCCGACGTTCCAAAAATGAATGGATTTGTCCATACCGCATGTTAATAATTCATGTCTTGATGTTTGACACCAATCAAGACCGTAGATTTGTTGACCGGAAGCTGTTGTTGATGAAAGTAATTTACCACCCATTCTAGTATCCCATATATTGAGTACAGTTTCATGAACAGAAGCAAAAGAAAATTCATCAAAACGGTTCCACTCTAACTGAGAAATTCCATTCATTGGAGAACGGTATGCTTGCTGTGGTTTTCTTGGCGAACGTACGTCCCATTCCAATATGATACCACTAACATCTGTACTTAAAATGGTAGAGGGTGCAAATGCTGACCATGCAAAATCACTAATAACTCTTGTATGATGTTGAAGAGTAGCTTCAAGCGGTCGTGCACTTGATTCTAGATTCCATACAAGAATAGTTTTGTTGGTGGAGGAAGCTAGATAATCACGGTGCGCAATATTAGTATGCCACTGTACAATTGTTTGCGAAGAGGAGGATTTTGACTGCCGATGTAATCTTTTAACTGGTTCAAATGGTGCTTTTAAATCTATAATTAGTAAGCCCTGTCTTGCACCAATGACGACATACTCTCCTGCAGCATCTACACAAATATCGGATCCACCAACATTTTCATAAGGCGCATCGAATACAAGTACTTTATCAGAATCCATATCGTAAATGTTGGTACCAATATATCATTATTATTTGTGCTTAATCTTACAAAATATACCCGCTCTGATTATTGATTGATATAGATAGTTCGATAGTTCGATAGTTTTAGTTTAATATAATTGAATACTTTTTTTTGCTGTATCTACTCGTAAATCTGATATCTGATATCTGTGATAGATCTATAAATAAAGACTTGAACATGCTCGCATGCACGAGGCCTTGCGTAATTAAAGCTTTTTTCGCTATCTATATATAACAATTAATAAAATAAGAGTGTTATAAACTCACATATTCAAAATAATAAAAAGTTTTACTACGATAGATATAATATTGGAATATAGGCGAATTTTTGATCAGGTGTGCGAGACGTCCCAAGGGTATACCAAAAGGTCCCAAAAAGAAGAAGAAAAAGAAGATTAAAATTAGACAATCGACACATTTTGAAACATTAAAACACCAAAATTTTCTATATGTAAACCCTAACCCTAACCCTAAACCCTAACCCTTAAAATAGAACATATATTAATATATACAAACACCAACGCATGCGCTTGATCTTTCCAATTGGGTGTGGGCGGAGGGATGGGGTTGTTGTTGGACGAGGTTGAACTGGAACTGGAACTGGAACTGGAAGAACTTGAATGTTTTAGTTTCTTCGTTGGCTGTATCATTGAATTCAGTGCATTTGTACTTTTATGGTTGGCACGAAGGTAAGCTGCTTGTTTTAACTTTTTGTTGTTCTTGGAATTTTTGACGTTGCAATCTTTGTAATGTTTTGAAAGGTTGGAAAACGGACCAACGTAACAATGTGGACATCGGGACAATTTCTCAGTTGAATTGAGCTTCAACCTTACATTGTTGACCAGAAAACATTTCTTGTCCAAAGGTTTTTTCATCATGGCGTCTGGAATTGGGTTTTTAGAAATACCTTTTCCACGAAACCTCGATACTTGGTTGTGACTGTGTCGACCACGTGGTATTACAGTATGGGGTATAAAAGGTGCCAACCGGTATTTCGCTTGAACGTTTCTTCCAGAGTCCGCTAAAGATTGTCTAGCATCCTTTTTCCTTTTGGACTTCGCCCGTACATGCGGTGATGACCCAGGCATGGTGATGATATTGATATTGATATTGATATCAACAACAACTATACCAGGTATACCAAAGTATACTGAACGACTACAAGTATATATATAGAAGTTAAAGTAACTTTTTATTAGGAACCTACCTCGTAGGAACTAGAGTGTCGTACTCGTACAGCCTTCTTTGGTAAAAGGTGACTGTCAATGTGGCACCATTTGGCACGGATGTTACAGTTAAGTACTTGAGCTTTTGCCAACATTCTCACACACCTAATCGAATCCTCGCCGGAATATATGAATATATTCACCCTAGGAACTAGGTTCCTAGGGCTAGTAATATTATCCTACAGTAGGTTCCTAGTTGGTAGGAACCTAAACCTGACCTGACCTGGCCTGGCCCTTTTAGCCCTTTTCCAACTTTTGAAACCTTGACTTTTTTCAACTTTTTCACTTTTTCAGATTTTCTGAAGATCGGGTTGGCCAGGGTTGAGCCAACCACCACCATCTTATTCATCTTTTCTGTGGTTTTTGGTTCTCTATTGATCTTTTGATTTAGAGACCAACAAGTTGATATTGCTCCTGTTCCCCACTACCCCCTTGTGTCTGGGCCAACCTACCTGGTAGAGTACACCTTCTTTTCTGTGGTTTAGGCTGAAGTTCTCTTTTAATTTAGATTGATAGAGACCAACAAGTTCAAATTGCTCCTGTACCCCTCTATCCCCAAACATTTTCTTTGAAAAATATTACACTAAAGTAAAAAAGTATGAACGATGATATTGATAAACCACCACAATTTGGAATTGCCTCCCCACATCCAACCAGAACACCGCAAAACCAAAGAAGTGAAAATAGGAGTCATCGAAGACAGAATGAAAATTACCGATATAACCAACAACAACCCAATTTTTTAGGGTTAGACAACAGACAGTATATTGATACTCCTGGTGAGACATCCAATAGTTTGCACACATATACACCAAGAAAACGTATTACCTATGCCTTTGACGTGGCACCAAAAGCAAGAAAAATGAGTGGAGATAGCAGTAGAAATAATGCTTCAGAACATCTATGGAGAGGCGTTACGCCAAACAGTCAAAGGAGGAATATTACACCAAAAACACCAAAAAGATTAACCTCGTTATGGGTCACTGTTTTTGGATTTGATGCTACCACAAGAGGGGCAGATGTGTTAACGTATTTTGAAAGTTTTGGTGATATATTAGATCATCAACCAGGATTACAAAATTCAATTGATTTAATGTTTTCAACAAAAGCTGAAGCAGAATATGCATTGGCACAGGATGGTTTACGTGTAAATATTGGTGCAGATCGTACCACTTGTATTATGATTGGTGTGAAACCATGTAAAAACCCGCCTGATGAGGGGATCCAAAGGACAGGTCAACCAGCTGTCAGAAGTGCCAGCAGACTAATGAACAGTGGTGGTGGCAGAAGTCGTTCTCGCCCCAGGAAAAGAAAAAATGTTGCACCACCTGAAATGGAAACTGAATCTAGGCATGGACGATCAACATTTCAACATTCAAATCAAGGGATGAACCAAAGGTATTCTGCCATACTTAAATCACCTGGATATAGGCGTGAGCCAAGAAAAGATTTATCATGTTGTCAAATGGCATTACGTTACTTGTGGCCTACTGATTAGTTCAAAAATATAACATAATATATAATATATTATTATTACAAATTTCCCATTTAATGATGGTAGTATGGCAATACCTTCTAAATGAAATAAAAATGTTTCGTTTCTTCAATAATATATCATCGATGATCACATCTTCGTTACAATAATATCTTCGTTACAATAATATCTACGTTACAATAAAATCTTCGCTACAATAACATCGCAAATTCTTCTTGTGCCTTTTTAAATGCCATTTCACTTGCATTCATTTTTTTTTGTGAAGTTTCTAATTCTTTTTTTAAATGTCTTGCATTATTACCCGATTCTAAACTATTAAGTAATTCTTTTATTTCAATATCAGTTAATGCCCCCTTCTTTCTTTTTTGATTACTGTCTTTTGGTACTTCTGGTATGATAGATGCTTGTGGTCTTCTTTCTCTGGCAGATGGTCTTTTAGAATGATTTGAGTGATTTCCACCTCTGCCATCATTAAAACCTGTTGGTCTAACTTCATTACTGTTTGTTCTTAAAAGATGATCAGACACTGATGACGGTGGTTGAAAAGATAAAAATTGCTCAGCTATGCTATCAGATGCATTCACTGCATTTTCGTTGTTTTCGCTGCCTTTTTTATTGTTTGTGGTAAATTTTTTTGCTCCAGTTGGTGGATTTTTTGTTGATTTTTTTACCTTTTTTTTCATGTTGACGTAAGTATTTTGAAGAACTGCAGGTGCAGATGGAACAGCGGAAGTCTTTTTCTGTACATGACGTTTTAATGCCTTTTGCAATTGCATTTCAATCATATTCGTTGTGTCAGGTGTTGGATCTTCAGCTGCTACTTCAAAGAAAGTGTTTGGAGATTCTAACGATTCTTCTGTTGCAGGTTGCTGTTGTTGTTCAATAGTATTGCTGTTTCTGTTAGTTGTCAACATTTTTTTCCCATAAAGTCTTGATTGAGCTTGTTGTCTTCCTTGTTGCCTGCCTTTCTGCCTTGACTTAACTCCTCCTCCTCTGTTTTGTTGTGGCCTTCTACTAATTTTCTTTTTCCTTTGCCTGTTACTACTACTACTACTACTACTACCGCTACCACTGTCTCTTCCAGATTTCCCCGTCTTTCCAGTTTTAATGTTCTTTCCACCACCATTACCATTATCACCCCGTCTAGCGCGTCTAGCTTCTAAATTTTCCATTCGAATGTTGTCACGTTCTACCTTCTCAACATAAGCAAATGCTTGAGCAAGAAGCATTTGTTTCTCTTGTTCTGTTTTTGCCTCTGCTACTATATCATTATTATTGTGTGTAGAATATGACGATGCAGGATGATGACTATTACCACCACCAACAAATGGTTCATCTTCATCATCCTCTGAATATTCATCTTCCTCATCTGAATATACCTCTGAATCCTCCTCTTCAACATCTTGATCCATCTTCTTTCTTCTGTTTGTTGGATCACGACTTTCTTTTTTAACTCTTTTGTAAATTTTCTTATCAATCGTTCTTGTCATTGACGGTGTTGTCAAACTATTATTTTTTCCTTGTTGATTTCCACTAGCATAATTTGGTCCAAATGATGGCCCACGAATAGATAAAAAGTTTGCAAATAAATTGTCTTCGGGTCCTTCCTCTACTGTTGTATTGGCAAGTACATCTTTGAAATATGTTGAACCTTGCGCTAATGTTTCAACTGTACTACCTGCCGGTAGTGTACCAGGTGGTGGTACAACATAATTGGTTGACGTCATACTAGTACCGTTGGAGCCTACATTCACATAGCATGATGGTGCATTTGCTGCACGCCCTTTAAGAGCAGTAGCGGCTGCACTTCCACCACCAGCTGGTCTTCGATGATTATTTCTTGGCATTTAGGTTCAAACTTTGAAAACAGTCACTCTTCAAAACCCACAGAGTCGAAAAGTGAAAAGTCAACAACGGTTCCCCAAAAAAACCAAAAAAAATAAGAACAAAAGCCAAAAAACCAAAAAAAAAAGTCAAAAAGAGAAAAAGAGAAAAAGTGAAAAGAAAGACGCAAGTCAAGTCTATATATATCCTGACCTGATACTGTAAAACTGTAATATGTAATATGAGATATTGCTATGCTTCGATACCAACTTTTATGTACTAGGATCCAGGATCCTACGAGTAGTTCTTACTGTACAGAAAATTTGGTACTTAAGCGTACAAGGTATGTAAGGTACATAAAAGTTTGGTAATTTAGATATTTACATAATATTTGGTACTTAAGCGTACGAGCGTACATTCAGTCTTGCCAGTACATACCTCGTACGCTCGTACGCTTAAGTACCAATTTTTTTGTATATATCTAAATTTCACCAAAATTCCAAAACGAGTACTGCTGTAAAGCGGTGGTCAACACTGGTAAGCCATAAAAATCTCAAGTCTAAGTCGAGAGTTAGTTCCCAGAGTTAGAGTGAGTAAAAGCCACAAAAGTACAAATTTTGAAATTTTGACAAAAATAGAAAAATTTCAAAAATTTGAATACATCATAGTTCCTATATATAGACACTCTCTAAAGAGGCTATATAATTATATATACAAATTCCAACACAACATTACACAACATTCTCTAATTCAAACATAATAATTGAATATAGTTCCTACCTCTCGTATATAAAAGATATTGTCTTTTTATAATTTTTTCATTTGATTATTTTTTTAAACGAAATACAAGCTAAACAACATTTGAACATGTCTTCACGAAGCGTTCTTTATTCCGCTGCAGCGGCATTGCTTATGGCTACTGCTGCAACCGCTCAAACATCTTGCTCAGCTTCTTGTGCAGGTACAACATCTGATGGCACTCCATTTGATTTATCTGCACTCATGGGACAAGATTATCAAACAACAGGTTCTGACCAAAATTCAGATACATACTTTTTAAATGTATGTGGAACTTCCGCGACACAATGTCCTGATGATGCTGGTGACCCACCCGTCACTCAAGGAACAGCAGTTCAAACAGTTGCTGCTGGGGGTTGTTACGTTCTGGGTGTAAGATATACTATATTTTACTATAATTTATTGTTATTATTATTATTATTATTATTATTATTATTATTTTTTTGTTCTCTCTGTATGAAATAATAGTCAAACTAAAACTGTTCTTTCTTCTTTTTCTTTTCAACTTCCTTTTCTTTTTGTTTTTAAGGCATATACTGGTGACAATTGTCTTTGGACTGCCAATCCTGGTGGACAAGAAGGTATTCAACTTGTTCTAGATAATGGAAGTAACAATCTTTGTGGTGATGGTTCACCGAGACAAGTAACAATTGCATTTATCTGCCCAAATGCTGGTTCATCTGGTCCATTAACTCCAAATACATGGACAGCGGTCAATTTACCAGGCAGTTGTGAGTACACATACACTTTTGAAACATGTGCTGCCTGTTCAAGTGGATGTTCTTCTGGACCAGGTCCTAAACCACCACCAGGACCAGGTCCTGCTCCTGGTCCAGCATCAAAAGGAGCAGCTTGGTATGATTGGGTTTGGATTTTTACATTAATTGGTTCTATATTATACATATCAATTGGCGCT